>Ga0208507_1000163_pt1 | contig 50696 bp, 40 predicted proteins | sample CryBogCBH12Aug01_FD_184626 | JGI IMG/M metagenome (GOLD analysis project Ga0208507, IMG submission 184626) | Freshwater microbial communities from Crystal Bog, Wisconsin, USA - CBH12Aug09.1 (SPAdes) (version 2) | ecosystem: Environmental > Aquatic > Freshwater > Lake | place: Crystal Bog...
CTTTTTTGGCACATAATACTAAACCCCCAAAACCTGCTTTAAGAAATGCGCGGGCAAATGCTTCTCCGCTGCCACTTGTTTTGCCAGAGCCAATACCGCCAAAAATCTGTATGCCTTCACAGGCATCACGAACCGTAAAAGGTTCTTGTTCGTTGAAATGATAAATAATTTTGTCGAGGCCAGCATTCATAGACCTTGTGATTATGTGATTTTAGAACAGCATGATTTCCTCTATATTTTGACACAAAACCAAATGAAATAATTGCTACGGGATTAGTTGTATTTCGGTAACGATCGTGCTTGGCGTTTCAAATATTTCCAGAGTCGTAATCGGAGTTTCAGGCAAGACTTCTGGTGTGATTGCCTCTTTTGCAATATCCAAGTCATTCGTTTGACTTCGACTATTTTGCTGAATGCTTTCTATTCGCTCTCGAAAATCAGGATTAAGGCGTGTGCGCGCTGCTCCATTGGGATCGGGCTTGCCGCTTTTTTGAGGTGCAGGCGGAGCGGAAGGCTCCTCAACCTCTTTCATGGTTTTGAGGTCAACATGCTTGTTGACTTCCTTAATTGCCTCTTTGTTTTCTTGCTGTTTTTCGGGGGTGGCGCGTTTAAGCGCATCTTCCACCAATTTACTCGGCATTAGTTGTGAGTTTTGGTCACAACTAAGTTAGCTTTTTTCCCTCTAACTTAAAAAATCCAACGGGAGTGTCGGCTTACCGAGTTTTTCAAGCGATAGGTTTATGTTTTTTAGCTTCTGAATGAGGCTTTTTGTTGGCTGCAATCTGCCAGTATTGATGCCATTGAGAATTTTTGTCCCCCAAAGCCGGATATGGAATGCGCTGAGTTCGGCATCACAATACTCGTCGAGGTCTTCGCCGTACATGGTTTGGACGGGGAAATAGAGAATCTGCGCCTGTTTCAGTTTCAGCATAAACCGATAGTATCACTAAATGGCCGTTATCTCGACAAATTCGTTTGCGGAGCAATACGCTGCTGCTCAATACGCGTAGCCCATGATTCCTGTTTTTTCTGTTGGTGGTTGCGATACAGAAGAATGCCGCCGCCAACAACTGCAACGCCCGCGACGATAGCAGCTATCTTTCCTTTGCTCATACCAAGCGGCAAATGGCTTTTAGAAGGGGTAATAGGAGTTTCTCGTATCTTACGTGCCGCCTCATCAAAACGGCCCATTTGCTCCCATCGAGCTTTTGAATGAGCTTGATGATCTTTGAGCGCGTTGGATAGTAAATTGGTACCCTCTTGAAATTTTCCTGTTTCAAATAGCTGTTTGGCCTGCGCCGATGCGCTGTTAAACTTATCGTTTCCGGTTTTATAAGACTCTTTTATAAACGACATCACGTTGTCGTGATGTTTGTTTAACTCTGCAAACTGCTCATCAAATGTAGTCATCGCTCTATCCTCATTCCTGATTATATCATCGAAATGCAAAAGGATTATGACAGTTTGATGAATTGTAACTTGAACTAAGTAAGTCTTTGTTTATTATTCATTTCTATTATGGCCTGAAGCGGACTTTCCTTAGAAATAATTGTCAACATTTGACTTACAACCGCTTGTCCCGCCTCATACTGTTCCGCCTCAATCAGTGCTTTTGCAATACCACTTATTTCATCAATTATCATTTTTCTATCCGCGTAGGATTTTTGAATCATTTCCATTGCTTGCGCGTGTTTTTCTTCAAGATGTTGCTTTTTTAGCATGTAATCATTGCGGATGACTTCAAGATCACGCTGCTCGGTTGCTTTTAGTTTTGCTAATTCCATCGCCTCTTTCAACAGACCAATTAAATCCGTGGATTGCAGCGCAAATTGCGCTGGCTCTGCACGTTTCTTAGCATCGCTTAAAATGGTGACAGGGTGTGCTTTTTGAGGATTCTTCTCTGAATTTAACATATTACAGTTTGGTTTTGCAGTGAATCTCAGCTTCTACGGATAAAAAATAAAGCGTGCTGAGATATTTTTTGTTTTCAGGAGAGACATTCGCAAGTTTTTTGATTTTGCGATCAATAGTTCCGACCTGATTAATCATTCCAATTAAACTTATTTCTGACTCTTTTAATTTTCTCGATAAATCAACCAATTCAATATGGATATTTTTTAATGACTGCGTGTTAGTTTTTAAAGAAACGCCGTGGTTTATTATACTTCCTCTTGCTTCTTCCAGTTTTCTTTTCATTTTTGAGGTATTAATTAGATCGGCAACTGCAACTGCTGCCAATCCAATCGCTGCAACCCATAAGTTATTTGAGTTTTTCAGCCCGCCGTTATTCATTATTGTTCTACTTGTCGCGTTTGAAATACCAGTAACATTTACAGAATATTTTTTATTGAATGCTTTGGCATCCAGATAAGAGGGAATTCGTGGTAGCGTAATACGGAGTTTTTCGGGTATGTCGGTTGCCGATATTTTTTGGTACTTCAATTCTCTAAAGCGCTTTAAGAACTTTCGCGACTGATAGACCCTTCTATAAATTTGTAATTGCTGGTCATCTAGCTTCATATAGTCTTGATGAAAACTATCTGCTGCTTTTTTTGCAGCTGCCTCCAACCGATTCTTATGCCTGTCGAGTTCTTCGGCATATGATCGCAGTTTTTTACTATCGCGATTCATGGCAAGCAAAGTGTCTTCCAATTGCGGTAATTCTGGCGTGGGTACATCATAGGGTGCCAAGTCATAAACTGTTTCGGAAGGCTGCTCGATAGGCTGAATTACTTCAGGAGCTTTTTTTAGAATACGTCGTGCGGCTCTTTTTTCTTTATACGTTTCAAAGACTACGCCCAAGAAGATCAAAACAGCGAAAAAAGCGAGTGTTTCCATAAGCCGGAATTTTGGCACCCTTAATATACAGATTTATTGAAATGCTTCCTTTTCCGGTCGAAGAAATTTTCCTGTCAGTACCGCATGTTTTTTGAAGTGGCGTTATTTCAAAATATACCAGGTTCCTTTACCGATTCCGTTTTTTTGCAAACGCTGCGAAGTGACCAATGTTTCAAGGTGCTTTTTCACCGTATTGCGGTTTGCTTTCGTGATCGTCACTATATCGCTTATGGTAGCTTTGCCTCTGGACTTAACAAGTTGTAAGATTTGTAGAGACAACTCAGGAAGCTGCATTAAAAGAAGATTTTCCTGCTCTACTTTTATTTCCAGTCTTTGTTTTTGCTTCTGCAATGCACGTAGGAAGAAAAGCACCCACGGTTGCCAGTCAGGCGCACTGTTTTTAAGCGTCCCCTGCGTTTGTCGCAAAGCCAGATAATAGGATTCCTTGCTTTGCTCGATTACCGCTTCCAGTGAACTATAAGGTACATATTGATAGCCTTCTTTCAGAAGCAAGAAGGTTGTCAAAACTCTTGAAAGCCTTCCGTTTCCATCCTGAAAAGGATGGATAGCCAAAAACTCCACAATTACGATAGCAGTGATAAGAAGTGGATGCAGTTTTTTTCCAGCATAAGCATCGACCGCCCATTCGATCAGCTCGCGCATTCTGATCGGTGTTTCAAAAGGACTGGCTGTTTCAAAGACAACTCCGATGCTTTTGCCTGTGGCATCGAAAGCTTCAACATGGTTGGGCGATTTTTTATAATTGCCTCTGTGCCAATAGTCCTTTTCACTATGCTGCAAAAGAAGCTCATGCAGTTGTTGGATATAGTTTTCTGTGAGAGGAATTTCGGTATAGCTCTGGAAAATCAGGCTCATGACTGCGGAATACCCCGCCACTTCCTGTTCATCTCTCGTTGTGAACTTTTGAATCTCTAGATTTGAGAGCAAAGCCTCGACTTCCTGATCGGTCAGCTTGCTTCCTTCAATACGTGTAGAGGAGCCAATACTTTCGATTGTAGCCACTTTTTTAAGTGAGGATAGCTGTTCTGGCGCAAGCTGGCCTAAAGCACGCCACGCCCCTTTAAACTCATCTATTTCTGAAATGAGTGATAATGTTTGAGGTGTTATTTTAAGTGTATCGATGTTCAGCATACCCGTAAAAATACCCATATATACCCAAAAATCAAGAATTATCCGTAATTATACCCATATATACCCGAAAATATGGGAATTCGTGCTGAGTTTTTGCTATACCTCTTCCAATGTCGGCACATGGATAGGGTTTAGATAAAGTGCGTTTAAGGCAATAATAATACCCTGATCTGATAAAGAATAACCACGTTTAGGTTCTCGCTTCACGCAATGATTTGCCGATTATTAAAAATTGAGACCACTTGAGACGAACCGAAATGGCTTTTAAAGCCTGTTGGTTATCTGTGTCTTTGAACTATAAAACCCTTCAAATGTTTGACCTATGTTTGACCCAAAAGAAAAAGGCTTCCAAGTAAAACGCTTGAAAGCCTTATCTGTCTTGTGGTGTGGGCCGGGATCGAACCGGCGACACAAGGATTTTCAGTCCTTTGCTCTACCGACTGAGCTACCGCACCTTCGCTGAAGCTTCGGCGCGCGAGGCGCACTTTGTACTTCAATTTTTTAGCCCATAGGGGTAAAAAGGAGTGCAAATATAGGGAGACAGGGCATTATTAACGCATTATCCACGAATTTTTTGTGATTTTGGCTTTTATTCGTGGGGCAGGTTCCTTTGTGGTAAGCGTTTATCGATTACTTCGTGTCTGTTTTTAGCTGAACGGGTTGCATTTTTACCAGGAAACTGTCTTTGCCAAATTTTCCCTGCCAGGATAATTCATGGGGGGTATAGCTAAGCACTTTCACTACAGAAGTATCTGTTTTTTTATCAGAGATCCAGGTGGTAAATGTTAATGTCTTTTTTAGGGTGTCGAAATCGTAATGTGAGTAGGTGGCACGCTTATCTTCAAAAAAATAAGGATTGGCACAAAACGCCATACGTGCATTTTCTTCAAAATAAACATTCGACCAGGCAAGCGAATCTGTTAGCCAGGTATCGGGTTTTGCAGCAACCCCATTTTTCTGTAGCGAAACCACTTTCCATTTACCCACCAATGGCGACTCGGGCCGCTGGCTAACTAAAAAATAGATAAAACCAAAAGCCGTGGCTATACATAAAAAGCGTATGATGTTTTTTACAAATCCGAATTGGATTGCTGGCAATTGCGATACCGAATGCAGGTATATCATTTTTAAAGGTGCCCACTCCAGGGATAATAAATAGATCAGCCCTAATGAAAAAATAACTGAATTGATAAAAGCACCCAAGGCAATATCATAAAAAATATTGATCAGCATGATGTTCAACAGAACCGGTAACAAAATCGTTGCCCCCAATAGCGTGGTTCGCCTGGTAAGCAGTAAGGCCGAGCCAATAATCTGCACCAGTGCAATAATTACGGTCATGATATAGCTGTGAGAAAAATAATGCCAGGTAAGGCTAAAGCCATTTAACTCACCAATAGGCGTATCGCTACGTAAATAGGAATGACTGAACTGTGTTTTTAAAATTTTGGCAAAACCATAGGTGGCTATCTCGAGCGCCAGCCAGTACCGAAGTATTGCCCTGAACCAGGCATGGCGAATAAGGGAGTTGATTGCGTCCTTTTTTTCTTTGCGGTGCCAGTAGATGCTATAAATAATTCCTGCCAATGCGGGTATGGCCATTGAACCGATAAAAATGATATACCAAACTTGCTGACTCAGCTGGTTTATCCATTTTTCTGGCAGCAGTTCTAGAATCATACTCAGCGTATTACCCACTGCAATACCAACAAATAAACATTCAATGAATTTTTTAAACCAGCTGGAGCGTACTTGTTTTGTTACGGACTCTGTGTTTTCCATGCAATAATTTTTGATAAAATATTTAGTTGGTTATGCTGCGCATTCCTGTTCATATTTGAAAACAGATGCACAATGTATGGGGTACTGTCAGATGTTTATTTAGCAATAATACATCTAACCGTACCCCATAAATATAATTAAATACTTATATCAAAAAAATTTAAGGTTTGGCTGATTAGAACTCACAATTTTTCGGGGTTCTGGCAAAGGCAATTACATCGCGGATATTCGTCATTCCCGTAACAAATTGTACCACGCGCTCAAAACCTAACCCGAAGCCGGCATGGGGAACCGTTCCGAAGCGGCGGGTATCGAGGTACCAGCTGAGTTCGTGGGCGGGGATATTCATTTCGGCCATGCGTTGTTCGAGTTTATCGAGGCGCTCTTCTCTTTGTGAGCCGCCTACTATTTCGCCTATGCCGGGGGCCAGTATGTCCATGGCGGCTACGGTTTTGCCATCATCGTTCTGGCGCATATAAAAGGCTTTGATGCCTTTGGGGTAATTGGTAAGGATTACCGGTTTCTTGAAATGTTTTTCTACCAGGTAACGCTCATGCTCACTCTGCAGGTCAATACCCCAGCCCTCTACCGGGTATTGGAATTTCTTTTTCTTATTGTGGTTGCTTTCTTTTAAAATCTCTATTGCTTCGGTATACGTGATTCTTTCAAAATCATTGTTTACCACAAATTCCAATTTCTCAATCAGGCCCAGCTCACTGCGTTTATCCTGTGGTAATTGTTTTTCTTCTTCGGCCAGGCGCTGCGCCAGAAACTCAATATCCTCCCGGTTATGCTCCATCGCAAAACGGATCAGGTATTTGATAAATTCTTCGGCCAGGTTCATATTGTCTTCCAGGTCATGAAAAGCCATTTCCGGCTCAATCATCCAGAACTCGGCCAGGTGGCGGGTGGTATTGGAGTTCTCTGCACGAAACGTGGGACCGAATGTATAGATCTCACTAAATGCCATGGCACCCAGTTCACCTTCCAGCTGTCCGCTTACGGTTAAATTGGTGCTCTTTCCAAAAAAATCTTCTTTAAAATCAATACTGCCATCTTCTGTACGGGGTGTATTCTCGAATGGCAAAGTAGTTACCCGAAACGTTTCTCCAGCGCCTTCTGCATCACTGGCAGTAATTACCGGTGTATGCAGATAAATAAACCCTTTATCATGAAAAAACTGGTGCACGGCAAATGCCAATGAATGTCTTACCCGAAACACCGACCCGAATGTATTGGTACGAAACCGCAGATGCGCTTTCTCACGCAAAAACTCCAGGCTATGTTTTTTAGGCTGCAAGGGATATTTTTCTGCATCACTATCTCCCAATATTTCAATGGTAGCGGCTTTTACTTCAAGGGCCTGACCCTTACCCAAAGAACTCACGACTTCTCCTGTAACTTTTATAGAGGCATTGGTGGTGAGTCTTTTCAGCAAAGCCTCATCAAATGCGCCCAGGGTGGCCACTACCTGTACATTATGATTGGTACTACCATCATTCAGGGCAATAAACTGGTTATTACGGAAAGTTCTTACCCAGCCCATTACGGTTACCTGTTGGCCGGCTACTCCACTACTTAATAATTGCTTGATTTTCGTTCTTTGGTTAAACATCTTTTAATAACTATTATTACTTGAACAGGATAATTCAGGTTATTCGTCAATCATAACCCAATTCCCGCAAAGATAACGAAACCCCCCTTCCCCTCTTTTTTAACAGGCTGAGAATGCGGAATTCCTTGTAAAAATTCTTGTTTTCCGAAAAACTGTCTTAACATTGCAGTGGAAACCAAGCTGATTCGGTGTTTATTTAGCTCCCGACACATCAGTTTACTCTCTTTCCGCTCAAAAGAATATCACATAACCCGATCTGAGTTCAACTTTTCCTTAGACTGGATTTTTAACCATTGACAATTTGAACCCCCCTTTTAATCTGACTCTTTTTTTATGTACGACATTGCGCAATTAAACGACATGCTCTTGCCCGAGTTGCAGGATATTGCAGAGGATCTGAAACTTTCCGGTACCAAAAAATTGGACAAACAGCAACTGATCTACAAAATTCTGGATGGCCAGGCAGTTACCGCCAGCGAAACCAAGGATGATCCGAAGAAAAAATCTGCCCGTCCGCGTAAACCCATTACCCTCAAAACCGCTAATGGCACCGAAGAAGCCGAAGTAATGCAGGAAGCCCCTGCTGCACCCGTATCTTCCGGCGGCGCCCCTTCTCATAAAGCAGGGCCCATTAAAAAAGCCCCGATTAAAAAAGCAAAACAAGAAGCTGCCCCTGTTGCTGAAGCAGATGCTGCAGCTGAACCCGCTCAACCAACCGATGCACAAGGTGCTTCTGCCGCAGAAGCCGATAACAATAACGGCGATGGCAATGCCCCACAAGCCGGTGAAGCCGGGTTACCCGAAACCCCTCAACAACAACATCCCCGCCACCAACAACGCAAAGAACCCGCATTCAATATCGAATTTGAAGGCGTGATTCTGGGCGAAGGTGTATTGGAAATGATGCCTGATGGATATGGTTTCTTACGCTCTTCCGATTATAACTATCTCTCTTCTCCGGATGATGTATATGTTTCTCCTTCTCAGATCAAATTATTTGGTTTGAAAACCGGGGATACTGTGCATGGAGCAGTTCGTCCGCCGAAAGAAGGTGAAAAATATTTTGCTTTACTGAAAGTGGATAATATCAACGGCAAACGCCCCGATGAAGTGCGCGACCGCGTTCCGTTTGATTACCTGACCCCATTATTTCCTTTCGAAAAATTAAACCTGTTTACGACTTCCAATAATTACAGCACCCGTATCATGGACATTTTTACGCCCATTGGTAAGGGTCAGCGTGGATTGATTGTTGCCCAACCCAAAGTGGGTAAAACCATGCTGCTTAAAGAAGTAGCCAACGCCATCGCTGCCAACCACCCGGAATGTTACCTGATGGTGGTATTGATTGATGAGCGCCCGGAAGAAGTAACCGATATGGAACGCAGCGTTCGCGCAGAAGTAATCGCCTCTACTTTTGATGAGCCCGCTGAAAAACACGTGAAAGTATCTACCATCGCTTTACAGAAAGCAAAACGTTTGGTAGAATGTGGTCATGATGTGGTGATTCTGTTGGATTCCATTACTCGTTTGGCTCGTGCACACAATACCGTAGCGCCTGCATCGGGTAAAGTATTATCCGGTGGTGTGGAAGCCAACGCTATGCAGAAACCCAAACAATTCTTTGGTGCTGCCCGTAAAATTGAGCATGGTGGATCTTTAACTATCCTGGCCACGGCTTTGATTGAAACAGGTAGTAAAATGGATGAAGTGATTTTTGAAGAATTCAAAGGAACTGGTAATATGGAATTATTGCTGGATAGAAGATTGGCTAATAAACGAATCTTCCCTGCGATTGATTTATCGGGTTCTTCTACTCGTAGAGATGATTTATTATTGGATAAAGAAGTATTACAGCGTATGAATATCCTGCGTCTGTTTATCAACGATATGAATACTGAAGAATCGATGAGCGAGTTGCTGAAGAGAATGCGTGGTACAAAAGACAATGAAGAGTTCCTGATGTCAATGAATAGATAGGTTCTCTCTATAAAAAACTTAACCGTGCCTTTGTTATAGTGTGTAAATTTTTATTTCACACTGATAAGAGAGGCGCGGTTTTTTTATGGCTATTCATTCCTCCCTGCGTCCTTTGCGGTTCCCCGCGTTCATTGCGCTGCTGGTTTTCAAGAATCTTGAAAAAGCGGCAGCGCAGGGGACGCAAAGAACCGCAAAGGACGCAGGGAGGTGAAACACAATTTATTTAAGCCAATTATTAAATAAACCTAATATTCTCTTATACTCATCCGTCCAGCTGCTGGGTTCTACGAAGCCGTGGTCTTCTACGGGGTAAGGAGCGATGCTCCAGTTATCTTTTCCGAGTTCAATCAGTTTTTGAGATAACCGAACCGCATCCTGAAAATTTACATTCGTATCCACCATACCATGACAAATCAGCAAATGATTCTTCAACCCGTTCGCAAAATTGATGGGCGATGATTTTGCATACGCCAGACTATCATTAAACGGCTCATTCAAAATCTGTGCAGTATATCCATGGTTATAATGCGCCCAATCCGTAACCGGCCGCAATGCAGCACCCGCTTTAAACACATCCGGTGTAGTAAACAAAGCCATCAATGTAATAAACCCACCATAACTACCTCCATACAAACCAATCTTATCCGCATCAATCCCATATTTATCTACCAATAATTTAGCACCATCCACATTATCCTCCAGATCCTTTCCTCCCATAAAACGATAGATACCCGTTCTCCAATCACGGCCATACCCACTGCTGGCGCGGTAGTCAATATCCAATACAGTATATCCCAGATCGGTTAAAAGATTATTGAACATATATTCCCTGAAATAAGAACTCCACCAGTAGTGTACATTCTGCAGATAGCCTGCTCCATGCACAAATAATACGGCTGCTTTATTTTTCTTATCCGCCGCAGGCTCATAAATACGTGCATATACATTGGCACCATCACGTGCCGTAAAACTGATCACTTTCGGCGCTCTCCAGGGATAGGCTTTGAACTCATCGCTCATGGCTTTATCAGTAACCTGCATAGGTTTTTTACCGGGCGCATTTTCCTGTATATATAATTCCCAGGGTTTGTTACTGTATGAGTAGCGATAAGCAATGTATTTTTCATCGGGCGATAAACTTACTTCATACCCACCATCCATATTGGTGATCTTTTCTTTTTTGGTACCATCGGTTTTCATCCGGTACCAGTTTTGTTTACCGGGATGTTCTTCATTGGTAAGCAGGTAAAACAATTGTTTGTTCTTACTAAGCACCAGCTCCTGCACTTCATATTTTCCTTCGGTCAATGCTTTTTTGGTATGACCGCTGATATCATAGGTATAGACATGTGAGTAGCCGGTAGCTTCGCTTTGGTAATAGAATATATTCTCATTCACCCAACCGATCCTGGCACCAAAACCACCGCCGCCAATACCGGGACCGGAGATCCAGGCACTATCGTGTTGTCTGTCGAGCAGACTGAGTTTACCGGTTGCCGCATCCAGTTGCATGATCCAACGATCTTTATAATCCTGTGAGCGGATATCTACAATGGCATAACTACCCGATTCGTTCCAGAATGGCCCGCCGATGGTTACACTACGCGCAACGGCTCTGCGGTTAGCAAATTTTTTGGGATAGTCTTTGGTGTATTCCGGCGCATCAGTAATACCGGGGATAGAATCTACTGATACAAGAATCAGGGTATCTTTTATTTTATCATACACATAAAAATCATACTTACCCAATGGCGCACCTACTTTGGTACGGTTGGGGATATCGGTAGTAAAACCCGATTCGGTTACATAATCCGGAACAATCGCGTTTTTGGCATTAGCCGGTGGCTGGTATAAACGATAAGTAACAAAACGTCCATCCGGACTGATCTGCAATCCTTGTAAATTCTTATCACCAATACCAATTATTTTCAAAGTATCGGTATCCTTCTGTGTTTTGAGGAAAGCTGTGCGCTGGTCTCTTTTATCTTTTCTTTCTTTCAAAACCTGGAAAAGAGAGAGTTGCTCCTGTTGTAACCATTGCTCCTGGTTGCCACCCGCTGAGGCAGCAAAACCACCCACACCGCCACCTTGCGCACCACCACCACGGGCGCCACCTCCACCTCCTTGTCCACCACGACCACCTCCTCCTTGCGGGGCAGCGGGTGCAGCTGTTTCAGAACCTCGGGTAATATTGGTTAATTGAACAGTAATCCCCGATTTAATATTCCATCCATATAAATTCTGGCTACGGTTGTATACTATCCATTCGTCTTTTTGGATAAATTTTGGAGAAGACTCGAAATCTTCGGTTTGGGTAATACGGGTAATCTTGCCGGTTTTGATCTCAACCAGATATAAATCACCCCGATACACATATACCATTTGTGTATTGCTGCTATTATACACCGCATTGGCAATGGCCGACACTTTCTGGGTTTCCAGGTAATTTGCCTTCTGAGGGGCAGCTCCGGAAATAGAAAAATAGTAAATAGAATCAGCAACCTGGTTAAGCGGATTCCAATTAAAGTAAATGTTTTTGCTGTCTCCGGACCAAAAAACATTGCTGGGAGAGGTTCCGATCCACTTGGGATCTTTCATAATCTTCTCAACCGTAAGGGTTTGAGCGGTTGCGGCTGATGCCATCAATAAAAGACAATAGAAGAGTAGCAATTTTCTCATGCTTGCAGTTTTAGGGATATAAATCTATTACAATGAGCCGAGGATAAAGCAGAGTTGGGGAGGAATTTTTTAAACGGGTGAATGAGGGGTTACGCGCTGTGAGTTTGGGGTTTGGGGTTTGGGGTTGAAATCCCTTGCTTATTATCTCTACACGGTTTATTTATAATACCTATTTTGCTCAATTTCCTCTCTTACTTTATCTGGAACGAGGTAGCGTATGGTGCGGCCTTCTTTAATATTATCACGGATTTGCGTAGCAGATATTTCGAGCATGGGGGCAACTAAGATCGTGATGGTAGCACCCAATGAATCCTGCACAGGAAACTGGGGGCGGCGGTAGATGATGAAGGGGTAGTTTTTTACCAGCAGTTCATAGTTCTTCCATCTTTTCAGGTTCTGAAAACTATCGCTTCCCATGATCAAAGAGAATTCGTGACGCGGATATTTTTCCTGCAGGTAGGTGAGTGTATCGATCGTATAAGAGGGCCTCGGTAATTTGAATTCAACATCGGTGGCCCGTAAACGCGGATCTTCTTCAACAGCCAATTGTACCAGGAATAATCGATGGTATTCATTCAATAAAACAGAAGAAGGCTTTAGCGGGTTCTGCGGGGATACCACAAACCATACCTGGTCCATATCGGTATAATTCGCCACATGACTGGCTATGATCAGGTGACCGGTATGGATGGGGTTAAAAGAACCGAAATAGAGTCCGACTTTCATGTATATTATTGATAATCAATTATTTGCGAGCAACTTGCTTATTACGGGTTACTGGTTTTTGGGTATAGGTTCTACGAAAATGCTGTCGGCTTCGTTGAGGCGTAAGCTTAGGTGGTAGCCGGCAACGGAAATAGAGATTGGGTCGCCGAGGGGGGCAACCTGTTCTATTTGCACAAATTCGCCGGGAACACATCCCATTTCCATGAGCTTGATAAAGATCTCGTCTTTCTCAAAGGAGTGTATTACCGCTTTTTCTCCAATCTTTAATTCTGACAAACGTTTCATCTCCAGGCTGTTTGAATAATAATTAAAGGTAAACTGGTAAGATGGGTTTTTGTTACGAAATTTGGAGGAATCGGGATTAAGTTTGGGGTTTGGAGTTGGGCGTTAGGGGTTGACTTTAATTTTCACTCGAAAACCTTATCGGGTTAATCAACTTAGAAAGTTTACTATGGCATCTGTTATTTTTCGGTCGGCGGATAAAACATTATCTATTGCTGGGAAAACGGCTTTGAAGAGTTTTGTTGTTTCCTTGTTTAAAAAGGAGAAGTGTTCTTTAGGGTCCGTCACCTACGTGTTTTGTTCGGATGAGTACCTGTTACAGATGAACCGTGATTTTTTACAGCATGATTATTATACGGATATTATCACATTCGGCCTTTCTGGGAAGGGGGAGCCGATTGAGGCGGAGATTTATATTAGTATTGACAGGGTGAAAGACAATGCTGCCAATCTGGGTGTTTCCTTTACCAATGAGGTTTGCCGGGTTATATTTCATGGTGCTTTGCACTTATGCGGGTATAAAGACAAAAGGAAAAGTGAAATTGCCACCATGCGGGCAAAAGAGGACCAATATTTGCGTCTCTATCAAAAACAGGTTTCATGATCAAATCCTTACTGATTTCCCTCTTAATAGTCCCTTTATTTAGCATTGCTCAGGTATCTGTGGTTGACCTGGATAAAAAACCTTCCCCACAACCCATTACCCGCGATGCAGAAGTAGATATCTGGAACAATGGCCAGAATGCATATAAGGGGCTTTCAGATAAGGCAAAGGAAGTGGTGTACTGGACAAATTATGCCAGGTTTCACCCCAAACGCTTCTGGGATAGTGTGATTGCCCCTGTGTTAGAATCATTTCCAACCTTACATGGTCCAGAAGCCAGGAGCCTGCAACAGGAGCTGATGAGTGCGGGTAGTTTACCTATGTTCTCTCTGAATACCACACTAATCAATACGGCACAGGCGCATGCAAATGATATTGCACGGAAACAAGCGCCTATCAGTCATAATTCAACCAACGGAACTGATTTTGGCACCCGCTTAAGGAAAGCAGGTATACAACACTGCGCAAGCGAAAACCTTTCCCTGGGTTCGGATATCGTTTTATCAGTAGTATTGCTTTACCTGGATATTGGTTTAAGCGATGCGGGGCATAGAAAGACCTTATTAAACGCCAATTTATTAGAAATGGGGGTAGGGCTTGCCAAGTATGGTAAGGAAGAAGTGTTTATAGTAGAAGATTTTGCCTGCTCACAACAGTAAACGAGTTCCACGTAACACAGTTTCACCCCGAAACATAAGACTTCTCAGAAAATAAAACTGTTCCACGTAACACAGTTTCACCCTGAAACATAGTTTCTTTGCAGTATGGCAAGGAAAAGATGGACCCCACAAACAGATATCACGGATTCCCTGATCAGGATCCGGGAAAAAAAGAAATGGCAACTGGGTTTCCGCCGCTATGTAATTGAGAAAAAGCCGAGCGAGGCCTATGCGCCTTATTTTGGTTTAGATATCGAAACACTCAGAGAATGGTTTACCATCCAATTTACCGAAGACCTGAACTGGGATAATTTCGGCAAAGCCTGGCAGTTTGATCATATCATACCCACCAGCTATTTTGATTTTACTCATGAAGAAGACCTTAGATTATGCTGGAACTTCATCAATATACATGTAGCCCGGCTGGAAGAAGGAAAGCCCATAAAACCCATTGACCCCTTATCTACAAAAGCTTATTTCAAAGCCCTCTCAGAAAAAACAGGTTATTCTCTTTGTATAAAGATGCTAACCAAAATCGAGGAAATCGAGCATACCCAACCATTTAACCATTCAGCCATTGAACAATTCCTTTTTCAGAAGAGAACTGAAATAGAAACCAAACAAACCCTCAGCTCCGAAGAATTCACACAACTTAATCAAGGCACTCAACTAGCTGACCTTTTACTGGAAAGGGAAATCCTTAGAAAATTCAGCTCTTCACAGTAACCGCGGACTATCTTTGCAAACTATGTTTCCTGAATATGATGTAATAGTAGTAGGGGCCGGACATGCCGGTTGTGAGGCAGCGGCGGCGGCGGCCAACCTGGGTAGTAAGGTATTGCTGATTACCATGAATATGCAAACCATTGCCCAGATGAGCTGTAACCCCGCCATGGGTGGTATTGCCAAGGGTCAGATTGTAAGAGAGATTGATGCCATGGGTGGCTATAGTGGTATTGTGAGTGATCTGAGCACCATTCAATTCAGAATGCTGAACAGAAGCAAGGGCCCTGCTATGTGGAGCCCGCGCACTCAAAACGACCGGATGTTGTTTGCCGCTACCTGGCGAGAAATGCTTGAGAAAACACCTAATGTGGATTTTTACCAGGATATGGTGAGGACCATTATTCTCAAAGGAAACAAAGCCTGTGGGGTAGTAACTGGATTGGGTCATGAAGTGCATGCGAAATCGGTAGTGGTTACCAGTGGTACTTTTTTAAATGGGATCATTCACATTGGCGAAAAACAATTTGGCGGTGGAAGGGTAGCTGAGAAAGCGGCCACCGGTATTACCGAGCAATTGGTAGCCTTTGGTTTTGAAAGCGACAGACTGAAAACAGGTACACCTCCGAGAGTAGATGGTCGTAGCCTGGACTATACAAAAATGGAAGAACAGAAAGGAGATGATGCCATTGTAGGATTCTCTTATTCTGACGTGAAGAAAATAAAAGCAGAAGACCAGATCTGTTGTCATATTAGTTATACCAACCAAACGGTTCATGATATCCTGAAAACCGGGTTTGATAGAAGTCCAATGTTCCAGGGAAGAATTGATGGTGTAGGCCCTCGGTATTGCCCCAGTATAGAAGACAAGATCAATCGCTTTGCCGATCGTGATCGCCACCAGATATTCGTAGAGCCCGAAGGGTGGAATACGGTTGAAATATATGTGAATGGTTTCTCTACATCATTACCGGAAGAAGTACAATACGAGGCTCTTCGTATGATACCGGGGTTTGAGAATGTGAGGGTCTTTCGTCCGGGATATGCGATCGAGTACGATTATTTTCCGCCAACGCAATTACAGTATTCTTTAGAAACGAAAGGCATAGAAAATTTATTCTTCGCCGGACAAATCAATGGAACAACGGGTTATGAAGAAGCGGCTTGCCAGGGTTTAATGGCAGGTATCAATGCACACCAGAAAGCTCGTCATTTAGCGCCTTTGATTTTAAAAAGAAGCGAAGCCTATATTGGTGTACTCATAGATGATCTGATCAGCAAGGGAACGGATGAGCCTTATCGCATGTTCACCAGTCGCGCAGAGTTCAGAACCCTGTTAAGACAGGACAATGCCGATATCCGGTTAACAGAAATCAGTTATCGTTTAGGACTTGCTTCGCAGGATCGGATGGATAAAGTTTTGTTTAAAAAAGAAGAGGTTGAGAAAGTAAAAAAAATAGCCAATACATTTTCTATTGAGCCCGATGATATCAATGGATATTTTTTAGATATTAATTCTGCGGCAATTACTGAAAAACAAAAGTTATCAAAAATCATACTTCGCCCGAATGTGGATCTCCCTTCTATTATAGAACATTCACAAGGTTTAGCGGAAGCGCTTACTAATATTTCTACAGATGCATTAGAGCAGGCGGAAATACAGATTAAGTATGAAAGATATATTGAGAAGGAGCAGGAGATTGTTGACAAAATGAGTCAGCTCGAAAACATGATCATTCCAACCAGTTTTGATTATGATAAAGTTTCCGCTCTCAGCAATGAAGCCCTGCAGAAATTCAAAAAAATAAAACCCGGCACCCTCGGTCAGGCTTCCCGCATCAGTGGCGTAAACCCCAGTGATGTACAGATCCTCATGGTATTCATGGGTAGATAAATCACCACTGTAAAAAAAACAAAACCGGCCTTTGTGCCTTGGTGTGCAAATTAATTCTCACACCAAGGCACAAAGGCCGGTTAGTTGCTTAAACAAAAAAATTCCGAATAAATTTCTTCAGTATCTTTCTTGTTATAAACCAACTAACATGAAAAAGCTGCTCTATCTCTCCCTATTCATTTTTCTGATCTCCTGCAAACAAAATAATTCCAGTACCCCTACACTCGCGGAGTATCATCGTATCAATGATTGGGGTGTACAAACCGGTGGTGTGAAAATGATACAGATCAATACTCCGGTTGGTAAGTTCAATGTATGGACCAAACGCTTTGGCAGCAACCCCAAAATAAAAATATTGCTATTACACGGTGGCCCCGGTGGTACGCACGAATTCTTTGAATCTTTTGAAAGTTTTTTTCCGCAGGAAGGAATTGAGTTTTATGAATATGACCAACTGGGTTCTTATTTCAGCGACAAACCCAAAGACAGCAGCTTATGGACCACTGAACATTTTGTTGATGAAGTGGAACAGGTGAGAAAAGCTTTGGGATTGAATAAAGATAATTTCTATTTACTCGGTCATAGCTGGGGCGGGATACTGGCTATGGAATATGCTTTAAAATACCAGGATAATTTAAAGGGTTTGATCATCAGTAATATGATGGCGAGTTGTCCAGCTTATGGAAAATATGCGCAGGATGTTTTATCCAAACAAATGAATCCAAAAGTATTGGACACCATACGCGCCATTGAAGCGAAAGGAGATTTCAAGAATCCAAAATATATGGAATTACTGATCCCTAATTTTTATAATGAACATCTCTGTCGCGTAGTTCCCTGGCCCGAAGCATTGCAACGAGCATTCCCGCATATCAATGAAGAGATCTATACCATGATGCAGGGACCCTCTGAATTTGGGGTTAGTGGTCGACTGGCTAATTGGGACAGAAGCAAAGATCTTCCCAAACTAACCATTCCTACTTTAACCATTGGCGGGGCACATGATACGATGGACCCGGAGTATATGAAATGGATGTCTACACAGGTGCAACATGGAAGAAGTCTGACTTGTCCGAATGGGAGTCATTGCGATATGTGGGATGATCAATCACATTATTTCCCGGGACTGATCAGTTTTATCAAAGATGTAGATAGCGGTGCTTTTCCTAAATAAGGGGTTCACCGACCAGAAATCGGTTTTACCGAAAATATGATGAACGGTTTTTAGTATAACTGGTTTTCAGTAGTTTTAGAGTTCTTCCAAAATCAACTAATGAATATGAGAAAATTTAAGCTCCTGCTTTCGGGGTTGCTGTTTGCGTCATTGCTACAGGCCCAGGAAACCTTTCCCGTAAACGGTGTTGCAGACAAACGTGAAGGCTGTTATGCTTTTACCAATGCAACGATTGTAAAAGACGCACAAACCACGATCACTAATGCAACCTTGGTAATACGCGACGGCAAGATCGTTGCGGTGGGTGCGGGTGTAGCCATACCCAAAGATGCGGTAGTGGTTGACTGTAAAGACAAATACATCTATCCTTCTTTTGTAGACATTTATACCGACTATGGTATTCCTGCTGCACCAACAGCTGCGGGCGGTGGCGGACGTGGTGGTGGAGGCGGTGGTTTTGGTGGTCCTTCACAAATCACTTCTAATACTAAAGGAGCTTATGGCTGGAACCAGGCTATCAAACCGGAAACAGAAGCATTAAAAGTATTTACAGTAGATGATACAAAAGCTAAAACCCTGCGTGATCTGGGTTTTGGTTCTGTATTAACGCACGTAAAAGATGGAATTGCCCGTGGTACCGGAACGGTGGTTACCCTGGCCAATATGAACGAAAACCAGGTGATTGTGAAAGACAGGGCTTCTGCACATTATTCATTCAGCAGAGGAACCTCTACACAATCTTATCCCAGCAGTATGATGGGAACGATTGCTTTATTGCGTCAAACGTATCTGGATGCCAAATGGTATAAAACAAAACCCGATAAAGAAGGAACCAATCTTTCTTTACAGGCATTTAATGATAACCAATCCTTACCACAGATTTTTGAAGCCGATGATAAATGGAATGATCTGCGTGCAGACAGGATCGGAAAAGAATTTGGTGTACAATATATTATTAAAGGAGGTGGTAATGAATACCAGCGTATCAAAGAAATCGCTGATACAAAAGCTACCTATATCCTTTCCCTGAATTTTCCGCAGGCAATGGATGTTGAAGATCCGAATGATGCAAGAGGGGTATCTCTGGCTGATATGAAACATTGGGAACTGGCTCCTTCTAATCCCGGTGCTTTTGAAAAAGCCAATATTCCTTTCTGTTTAACAACGGCTGATCTGAGAGATCCAAAACAGTTTATTACCAATCTGCGCAAGTCGTTTGATATGGGGCTAACTGAAACCAAGGCTTTAGAGGCATTAACCAAAGTGCCTGCTACGTTACTGGGTGTCTATGATAAAGTAGGAAGTCTGGAAGCCGGTAAGATTGCCAATTTCCTGATCACTACCGGTCCGGTATTCGCAGAAAAAACAACCTTATTGGATAACTGGGTTAGCGGAGAAAAATATGGTGTAAAAGAAGATGGCTGGTTTGATATCAAAGGCATTTATGCGTTAACCATCAACACGCCTTCTGGTGCTATCAATTATAATGTAGATGTAAAAAATGCCTCAACAGCGAATGTACTCGGAAAAGATACTTTAACGGGTAAATTCAGTTTTGATGGTAAAATGGTTAAACTCAGCTTTTCACCAATCCCTGGTCGCAGACCTGGTGGTGGCGGTGCAGGATTTGGCGGAGGTGGTGGTGGCGGCCGTGGTGGCGCTGGCGGTGGTGGTGCAAATGCCATCCAATACCGTTTAACCGGCGTGGCCAACGGAACTGCTAACTGGAGTGGTAATGGAGAAGATACTGCAGGAAATAAATTAACCTGGTATGCCAGTTATGTTTCTGCCCCAACAGCAGCAGTTGCCGATACAGCGGCTCCGAGAAGAAGACCCGGAATGCAACGTTTGGCAAAAGTGACTTATCCATTTGATGCATACGGATGGGAAGAAGCACCTAAGCAGGAAGACCTGTTAATTAAGAACGCTACCGTTTGGACCAATGAAAAAGATGGCAAACTGGAAAATACCGATGTATTATTAAAAGGCGGCAAGATTGCCAAAGTAGGTAAGAACCTGAGTGCAGATGGTGCCAAAGTAATTGATGCTACGGGCAAACATGTTACTGCGGGTATTATTGATGAACACTCACATATTGCGGCGGCTTCTATTAATGAAGGCGGACAATCTGTTACTTCAGAAGTGCGTATAGGTGATAACCTGAATCCGGAAGATATCAATATCTATCGCCAGTTAAGTGGTGGCGTAACAAGTTCTCATATTCTGCACGGCTCGGCCAATACCATTGGCGGACAAACACAACTGATTAAATTACGCTGGGGTGCCAATGATGAAGACCTGAAATTCAAAGGATGGGATCCGTTTATCAAATTCGCATTGGGAGAAAACGTAAAACGTACCACGTCTACCGGCAACAATCGTTTCCCGGATACACGTATGGGTGTGGAAGAAGTATTGAATGATGCTTTTGCCCGTGCAGTAGATTATGAAAAAGCGATTAAAGCCGATCCGTTGAAAACAAGACGGGATCTGGAACTGGATGCATTGGTTGAAATCTTAAATAAGAAAAGATTTATTACCTGTCACTCTTATGTACAAAGCGAGATTACTGCTGCTATGAGAGTAGGTGATAAATACGGATTTAAATTCAACACGTTCACACACATACTGGAAGGCTATAAAGTAGCCGATAAAATGAAAGTACATGGTTCAAACACCTCAACTTTCTCTGACTGGTGGTATTATAAAGTAGAGGTAACTGATGCCATTGCGTATAATGCTGCGATCATGCAGAAAATGGGATTGAATGTTTGTATCAATTCTGATGATGCAGAAATGGCCAGAAGGTTGAACCAGGAAGCCGGTAAAACCGTTCGCTATGGTGGTGTTACGGAAGAAGAGGCGCTGAAAATGGTAACCCTGAATCCGGCCAAAGCGCTGCATATTGAAAATAAAGTAGGCAGCATTAAAGCAGGTAAGGATGCAGATATCGTAATCTGGAGCGATAATCCATTGAGCATTTATGCAAAATCAGAAAAAACAATTGTTGATGGTATCGTATACTTCGACAGAGACAAAGATCTTGAGCAGCGTAAAAAGATCAGCACAGAAAGGTTCCGCCTGGTTCAGAAAATGATCGGCGAAAAAAGAACCGGTGGTGCTGGTGCCGTTAGACCTGCAGAACCCAGCTGGCAGTTTGTGCTAAGCTGTGGCGATCATGATCGTCATGAAGGAATGTACACAATTGATTTACAGGAGGGCGATACTCTTAACAAATAAACTGACCGACAATGAAAAAAATATTCAGTACCATAAGCGCACTACTCCTGTTAACCGGATTGATTCAGGCACAGGAAACCGTGTACCCGGCCAAAGAATATAAAGGCCGTATCTATATTACCAACGGAACCGTGCATGTTGGCAACGGAACTGTTTTGGAAAATGCTACCGTTGAAATCAATAACGGTAAAATTGTCAACGTTGCTACGGGCATTACGGTTTCGGGCAGCGATGCTAAAGTGATTGATGCAAAAGGCAAACAGGTATATCCCGGTTTGATTTCCTCAACCGATCTTGGCTTAAAAGAAATCGGTTCCGGTGTTCGTGGAAGCAATGATTTTGCAGAACTGGGTGAGTATAATACCAGCATCCGCTCTATTACTGCTTATAATACCGACTCCCGTGTAATTGGTGTATTAAGAGCCAATGGTATCTTATTGGCTAGCGTGGCTCCGGAAGGTGGTACCATCAGCGGTTCTTCCTCTGTTGTGCAACTGGATGCCTGGAACTGGGAAGATGCTGCATATAAAATGGATGGTGGTATACATGTAACCATGCCCAGCTTTATTAACCGTTTTGGCCGCAGAGGCGGTGGCGGATTTCCAGGTGGATTCCCCGGTGCCGGTGGTGCCCCTCAGGGCGATGCGGGAAAACAGGCTTTAGACAAAGTAGAAGAGATCAAATCTTTTTTCCGTCAGGCAAAAGCATACTTACAGGAAACAACACATACCAATACCAACCTGAAATTTGAATCGGTAAAAGGGCTGTTTGCTAAAACACAAAGATTGTTTGTACATGGCGATCAGGTAAAACAAATGCTGGTGGCAATTGATTTTGCGAAAGAGTTTGGTTTTGATGTAACCATCGTTGGTGCAAGCGAAAGCTACCAGATTGCTGATCTGTTAAAAACCAATAATATCTCTGTGATCCTGAACCAGGAGCATGCATTACCTGCTACAGAAGATGATGATATTGACCAGCCATTCAAAACACCTGCTGCCTTACAAAAAGCCGGTGTATTGTTTGCCCTGAACGATGCATTTGAAGAAGCCCGTTACCGCAACCTTTCTTATAATGCCGGTACCGCAGCCACTTATGGTTTAACCAAAGAGCAGGCGCTTCAGGCTATTACATTAAATGCAGCTAAAATTCTGGGTATCGACGATAAAACCGGTTCGCTGGAAGCAGGGAAAGACGCCAATATCATTGTAACAGACGGAGATATCCTGGACATGAAAAGCAGCAATGTAACCAATGCCCTGATACAGGGAAGACAGGTGAGTTTGGATAATAAGCAGAAGGAGTTGTATGAGCGATATAAATACAAGTATGGGATTAAGTAATTTGAAAATTTGAAAATGGATTGAGATTCATTTCCTATAACCTGACTTATACTTTTTAAGAATTATTTGAAGCCTCCGCGAAATGCGGAGGCTTTTTTATTGTGAGGCTTCCTTTATGTGCCGCTTATAATGGGTGTGGGCCGTTTGTGTTAATTGGAGGGTATTTAACAGGGGTGGGCTGTAACCTATTGTTGGGTGGGTCGTTTCTTTACTGCGCAGATTGCCTGGGGCGTTCGGCTATTGCCGGATTTCCCTGTTTGGCTTGCGTTTAAAAAGACTCTATGAGACCACTACTGCTGAGCCTGTTTGCCATTCTCTTTTGTTTATCTGGGTTTTCTCAGAAACAACAGGTCATTAAAAACCTTCCTGCGGTAAGAACCACTCAAAAGATTGTAATTGATGGTGATTTGAATGATCTGGCCTGGAAAACCGCTCCAATGGCTACTGATTTTGTAGAGTGGAGACCCTCCTATGGTAAAATTGAGAAAAAAGAAAATCGTACGGAAGTATATTTCCTCTATGATAATAATGCGATCTATATCGGCGGATTTTGTCACGAAGCCAGTAACGATAGCATTTCAACCGAACTGGTAGGCAGAGATGTGGTGGGTGTTAATGATTTTGTGGGGGTTTTGTTTGATACCTATAATGATAAGATCAATGGCTTTGGCTATTATGTTACCCCACTGGGTGAACAGTACGATGCCAAATATTCGAATACAGGTGAGGATGGTAGCTGGAACAGTGTGTATGAATCGAAAGCAAAGATTGTAAAAGGGGGTTGGACTTTTGAAATGCGAATCCCCTATTCCGCTATTCGATTCAGTAATTCAAAGAAACAGGATTGGGGTATTAATTTAACAAGACGCAGAAGCAAGAGTGGCATACAGCTCATGTGGAACCCGACTGATCCCACTATCGGCGGAAACTTTTTTGCACAGTTTGGGATCTGGAAAGATATTCAGGACATTAAACTGCCGGTTCGTTTATCCATATCTCCTTATTTTTCCACTTACGTAAACAACTATCCCTATAACGATCCAACGCTTAAAAACACCACCACCTTGGTAAACGGGGGTATGGATGTGAAATATGGCATTAACCAGGCGTTTACTTTAGATATGACCCTGGTGCCGGATTTTGGACAGGTGCAGAGTGATAACCATGTGCTTAACCTCACACCCTTTGAAGTAAAATACAACGAGAACAGAACCTTTTTTACAGAGGGAACGGATCTGTTCAGCAAGGGGAATCTGTTTTACAGCAGACGTATTGCCGGGATGCCGATTCATTATTATGACGCTTATAATGAATTGAATGCGGGAGAAACGATTTCCTCGAATCCTGAAAATTCGCGAATCATCAACGCAACCAAGGTAAGCGGAAGAACCTCTACCGGTTTGGGTATTGGTGTGTTTAATGCACTCACCGCCCCACAATACGCAACTGTTGAATACAATGGAAAAGAAGTACGGAAAATTGAAACAGATCCGCTCACGAATTATAATATCGTTGTTTTTGATCAATCCTTAAAACACAATTCAAGCGTTTCCTTTATCAATACCAATGTAACACGCGGCGGTAGCAATTATAATGCAAACGTGACAGCGGCTCTCTGGGACCTATATGATAAAAAGAATAACTGGAACCTGAGCGGCAAACTGGCCGAGAGTCAGTTGTTAAGTTATTTACCGGGAGGAAAAAATGAAGATGGCCACGATCATACATTAGCCGTTTCCAAAACCGGTGGTCGCTTTAACCTGAATATCTGGGAAGAGTTATCTGATAATAAGTACAGTAATAATGATATGGGCTATCAGACCAATAACAATTTTTATGACCATGGTTTCTGGTTGGGTTATAAATGGCTAAAGCCCAAAGGCTGGTATAATAATATCTATGCAAACGTAAACGGAAGTTTATCTATGCGCTTTAAACCCTGGGATTACCAGAACCTCTGGCTAAATGTGAATGTGAATAGTCAGCTGAAAAGTTTATGGGTGGTTGGTGGAGGGTTTAATTTTTATGCGGCACAAAATGATTTCTATGAACCCCGGATAGCGGGTCGTGTTTTTCACAGACCCGAATATGCGTATTATGGGCTTTGGTTTCAATCGAATAATGCCAAACAATATTCAGCCAGTGGCCAGCTATACCGAAACCGTTCTGCCAAATATGGATCTGATGGATATGATATCAGTTTTGGTAATCAATTCCGATTCAATAAAAAATTAACCATCAGCACCAACAGCAATCTAACCCTAAGAACCAATAACCTTGGGTTTGCCACACTGGTAGGCGATTCCAGCATTTTTGCGTTAAGAAGAGTTACTACACTGGAAAACATTTTTACGGTTAAGTACAATTTCAACAACAAAATGGGGTTGAGTATCCGCACCCGTCATTACTGGAGCCTGGTTAACAATACCCAATACTTTACCCTTACCCAGGACGGCGGCATCATAGCCAACCCCACCAATTACAATTCTGTGGCCAACTACAACGTCAACTATTTCAACGTAGACCTCTTATACACATGGCAATTCGCACTCGGCAGCTTCATCAACATCGCCTGGAAAAACGCCATCGGCACCCAGGACACCAATATAGCCAGCAACTATATCCAAAACCTCAACAACACCCTCACCGCCCCGCAGCTAAATAGTATTTCCTTGCAGGTAATTTATTTTTTAGATTATTTATCTGTTAGGAAAAAACACGTGTGAAACAATTTGAAAATGGGGCAATTTGAAAATTTGAAAATGGGGGGCTAATCATTACTTAAGGTATTGTGGTTCTTTTTAGGAGAGATTCTTTAGCAAATCGCTTTCTTGGGCTTTTCGTGGTCCCTCATTTTCAAATTTTCAAATTTTCAAATTGCCACATAGCCCCATTTTTCAAATTCATTTGTTTACTTTAGTGCCATGGCAAAAAAACTCTTTCTGCTGGATGCGTTTGCTTTAATCTACCGGGCTTACTATGCCCTGATCAGGAATCCGAGAATTACTTCGAAGGGGAGGAATACCAATGCACAGTTTGGGTTTACGAATACATTGTTTGATTTGATCAACAAAGAGAAACCCACCCATCTGGCGGTTTGTTTTGATACGCATGCGCCTACGGAGAGGCATACTGATTTTACAGATTATAAAGCGAACAGACAGGAGGCGCCTGAAGATCTGCTAGCTTCTATTCCCGATATCAAAAGAATTATTGAAGGGTTCAATATCCCGGTAGTGGAAATGGATGGGTACGAGGCGGATGATGTAATTGGTACGGTTGCCTGGCAGGCAGCGGATAAGGGGTATGACGTGTATATGGTTACGCCGGATAAGGATTATGGTCAGTTGTTGGTGCACCCCAGTGTGTTTATTTATAAGCCGCCGTCTTTTGGCAATGCAGAAGAAATTTTGACCGCAGAAAAAATCTGCGCCAAATGGGATATACAAAGAGTGGAACAGGTGATTGATATGCTGGGACTGATGGGCGATGCAGTAGATAATATTCCGGGCATTCCGGGTGTGGGTGAAAAAACAGCGGCGAAGTTGTTGAAAGAATATGATACACTGGAAAACATTCTCGATAATGCAGATAAGATTAAAGGAGCATTGGGCGAGAAAGTAAGGAACGGAAAAGAAATGGCCATCATGAGTAAAAAACTGGCTACTATTATTACCAATGTGCCGGTGAGTTTTCATGAAGAAGATTATCGATTGAAAGAATGGAATAAAGAAGAACTGGTAGCCGTATTTACGGAACTGGAATTTAAAACCCTGGGTAAAAGAATTTTGGGAGATGAATTCAACGCCTTCCATTCTGCGCCACAACCCGTACAGACAGATTTGTTTGGTAATACGGTAAATACCAGTAAAAGCGAATATAAGAGCGCCAAAAAAGAAAGCACCCCTGACTCCACAATCATTACCGGAGAAGAAAGTTCCGGATTGCTCGCAGAGAAAAATATCAGCAATACTGTTCATGATTATGAACTGATAGAGGGCCGGGATGCGATACAGCAATTATTGATTTTGCTTATGCAGCAAAAAGAGATATGCTTTGATACAGAAACCACCAATATAGACGCAAACGAGGCCGATCTGGTGGGTCTAAGCTTTTCTATTAAGAAAGCAGCGGGTTATTATATCCCCTGTCCCGCAGATAGAAAAGCAACCCTTGCCATATTGGAACAATTCTTACCCCTTTTCAATCATCCCGAAATAACCTGGGTGGGACAGAATCTGAAATATGATATGCTGGTTTTGAAATGGTATGGCATAGAAATCAAGGGGCCCATTTTTGATACCATGCTTGCGCATTACCTGATAGAACCGGAGGGAAGAAGAAGCATGGATCTATTGAGTGCACAATACCTGGGTTATGAGCCCGTGCATATTGATGAGTTGATTGGAAAGAAAGGAAAGGGCCAGGGAAATATGCGGGATGTGGAAGTGGAAAAAGTAAAAGAATATGCGGCAGAAGATGCCGATATCACCCTACAACTAAAACAGGTATTTGTGCCGCTGCTGAAAGAAAAAGCGGTACAACGTGTTTTTGATACGGTTGAAAATCCGCTGGTGCGTGTGTTGACGGATATGGAATTTGAAGGCGTAAAAATTGATGTGGGCTTTTTAAATGAATACAGCAAAGAGCTGGAAAAAGATGCCCGCAAGTTTGAAGAAAATGTTTACGCACAGGCGGGAGTTCGTTTTAACCTGGCTTCGCCAAAACAATTGGGAGAGGTTTTATTTGATCTGTTGAAGATTGATCCCAAAGCAAAAAAAACCAAGACGGGGCAATATGCAACCGGTGAAGATGTCTTGCAAAAACTGGCCAATAACAATCCGATTGTAGCAGATATTCTCGGGTTTCGTGAATTGACAAAACTGAAAAGCACTTATGTAGATGCGCTGCCGTTGATCATTAATAGTAAAACCGGAAGAGTACATACCTCTTATGCACAGGCAGTAGCAGTAACTGGGCGCTTAAGTAGTAATAATCCAAATCTGCAGAATATACCCATCAGAAGCGATCGTGGTAGAGAGATCAGAAAAGCATTTATTCCGAGAACGCCGGACCGGGTTTTGGTAAGTGCGGATTATTCACAAATAGAATTGAGAATTGTGGCGGCGATCAGCGCCGACCCGAATATGTGTGAGGCTTTTCAACAGGGAAAAGATATTCATACAGCAACGGCCGCCAAAGTATATAATGTTCCCGAATCGGAAGTAACCAAGGAAATGCGTTACAAAGCCAAGAGCGTAAACTTCGGAATTATTTATGGTCAGGGGGCTTTTGGTCTGGCAGATAATCTGGGTATTCCCCGGTCTGAAGCCAAGGAGATCATTGATAATTATAAAAAAGAATTTGTGGGCATTACCACTTATATGGATGAGACGGTGAAGTTTGCACAACAAAAAGGATATGTAGAAACCCTGCTGGGTCGTAAACGCTGGTTAAAGGATATCAACTCGTCTAATTTTACCGTTCGGGGATATGCAGAACGAAATGCGGTGAACTCACCTATACAGGGAACAGCAGCTGATATGATTAAGCTGGCCATGATTGCTATTCATCAGAAAATAAAAGATGCGGGCCTGGAATCAAAAATGATTCTGCAGGTGCACGATGAATTGGTGTTTGATGCTTTGCCCGCAGAGTTAGATCTTTTAAAGCCGCTGATTCTGGAAGGAATGAAAAACGCATTGCCCCTGCCTAACGGCGTACCGGTAGAAGCGGAATTGGGTGTAGGTGAAAACTGGTTGGTGGCGCATTAATATTTCGGGTTTGGAAAACTAAAAACATATTCATGGATACCAGGAAACAGACGATAGAAAAATTTTATTCTGCATTTAGTGAATTGGATTTTGCTACCATGCAGTCCTGCTATCATCCGGAAGCCGTATTTAATGATCCTGTGTTTGGTTTGCTCGATGCCGCCGAAGCGAAGGCAATGTGGGAAATGCTTTGTCTGCGAGCAAAGGAGTTTTCGCTTACTTATAATAATATTCGGCTCTTAGATGAAGAATATACTACCTGCAACTGGGTGGCTACTTATCTTTTTTCAAAAAACGGTCGCCGTATTATTAATCGGGTTACCGCGCATATGCGGTTTCAGGATGGATTGATTATTGAACATACGGACGCTTTTGATTTTTATCGTTGGTGCAGACAAGCGATGGGGTTGAAGGGAATTTTGTTTGGGTGGACAGGATTTATGCAGAAGCGGATTCAGATACAGGCGAAAGTTGGGTTGGAGAAGTTTATGGCGCAATAGTGGCTGCGCCTCAGAGAAGGAAAAGTACAGCAGTTCCACAGAGAATTCTTTGTAGCTTTAGAGAACAATAACAGAGATTATGAAAAAAGGCAATTCAGGCGGGATACTTTATTTTTTGCTTGGGCTGTATACTTTATTGATCAGCTGGCATTATAATCATTCGGTTCTGTTGTTGATCATCCATTATATTTTCTGGCCGGCTTATCTTTTGTATGAAATATTGACGGGCAACCTCTCTCACGGATTATGGAAGAGCATTCCGCTTTCTTATTTCAATTAACTTTTCTGTTATCAGAAATTCTGGCGCCCTCCGTATATTTATTCTATGAAATGGGATTTCTTTTTTAAAAGCATCTGGCTGATTGGCGGGCGATATTTTATGATTGCCGGCATTGCGTTTCTGATTTGGTATGTTTTATTGAGAAAGCAATTGCTTTTCAAAAAAATCCAATCCCGGTTTCCGCGAACCAAAGATTATTTGAGAGAGATTTTTTATTCTGCCTTAACCATTGCTATTTTTTCGTTTGTTTCTGTGCAGCTGTTTACCAACCCGGCGATTGCGCCACATACAACAAAATATAATTCCATAGCTGAATATGGCTGGCTCTATTATTTTCTTGTTTTCCCCTTGATGTTCCTGATGCACGATACCTATTTTTATTTCACACATAGAATAATGCATCATAAAAGATTATTCAAATGGTTTCACCTGGTGCATCATCAGTCAACCAATCCATCACCCTGGGCAGCTTATGCCTTTCATCCCCTCGAAGCCGTTGTAGAAGTGGGTATAGTAGTGGTTTTTCTTTTTACGATTCCTATTCATCGAACACATCTGCTGATCTTTTTCTTAATGATGATCGTGTATAACGTGTACGGACACCTGGGGTATGAATTATATCCTCGTGGGTTTAGCAAAGGCGCAGTGGGAAAATGGATCAACACCTCGGTTAACCATAACCAGCACCACCAGCATTTTAAAGGGAACTATGGGTTGTATTTTCTTTTCTGGGACAGGGTTTTCGGAACCATCCGCGAAGATTATGATGCGCGCTTTGAAGAAGTAAAAACCAGAAAACCGCAACTACAATAATCTCTTCTGACTGGAAGGCTTTTTTTAAGGCAGGGGTTACGAAGAGGGTTTACTTAAGGCTGTTCTGCTTTTTTCTTATAAATAGGAACCGTACTGCAGGGTTCGCCATACATAATGCTTTTTACAAAAGGCCTGAGCTTATTGGTGATTTCTACATATGCAGTTTCCGGAACAGACAAATCTCCACAGCCTTTTATCACCACTCGTTGATCGGTAAAATCTGCCCCATTTACTGATCCCAGGTTTTTCAGTAATAGTGTGCTGATGAGTTTTTGCTCATCTCCAAAAACCACTTCTTTTGCAAAGGGTTGCAGGTTGCTGGCCACCAGCATATAGGCCCACATAGGAATGATGGCATCTGCGGAACAGGTAATGGCTACATTGGCGCCGGCGTATTGCTGCCAGTCTGTAGTAAGCAAAGAAGCCCTGAAATCTTTTTCCTTAAGAATCAAACCCATGAACAGGTATTCTTTCAGGTCAAAAACTTTTATATCCCCCTTGGGGTAATAGTCTTCCAGGTCAAAACTAATCAACCCGCTTTCTGCTACTTTATTTACAAACACTTCCGACATACGCCCTTTTATCTCACAAATTTACAACTCTGTGCGATAGTTTGGTTTCGTTATACGTAAAACAAAACCCGGTGTTTTGCACCGGGTTCGTTTGTATAAGTATCATTTACTCTATCTCTATTAATAGAATTTAGAGCGTGTATCCTTGATCGTGGCCGCTTTTCTAAGGGCGTCCTGGCCGCGGAAAGCCGCGGATCTGGCACCTTGCAAAAGGGTTTGTTTAAAGCTGGCCATATCCTGGCTGGCTTGTCTGGCACCATTGCTTTCTATCTTAATCGCAAACACTCCTGTTAATCCGGCAATTGGTTCGCTGGTTTTTCCGGCAAGGGTTTTATTGAATGCGGCGCCAATAATTTTAGGTTCACTACCTACACCAGAAATAAATGGTGCAGAAAAACTAAGGCTGTCCGCTTTTAAAATAGGGGCGCCCGTGCTGGATGCATACGCTTCCAGTGTATTGCCTTTGTAACGGGTTTCGATAATCTGTTTTGCTTTCTTCTCATTTCGGATAATCGCTTCCACAGTAGGTCTGGCTTCTGCGGCTGACATAGTTCCGGCCTTATTAATAGCAGAAACGATGGCCACTACAAATTGATCTCCTATTTCTGTAGGATCAGAAACATCTCCATTGCTATGTTCAAAAATCCAACGAATCAGCTGGCGACTTTGACCAATACCATTAATGGAAAAATCGTTTTGTTTGATATCTGTAGAAGTGAAGATCTGTTTTCCCAGTTTGCCTGCATTCTCATTATACTGTTTGGGGTCTTTTACAGACACCGCAAACTGAGAGGCCGCTGTATTGGCAGCTCCAACGGTTTCGTTACTTGAAATAATCGGCTTAGCGAGATAGGCTATTTTGAAAGCAGTAGAAGGATTTTTTTGTCCAAGCACTTCAATATAGTGATACCCAAAATCCGTTTTTACCACGCCCTTACTTCCAACGGGTTTATCAAATGCAAAATCATTAAAAGGAACTACCATTTGTCCTTGTGGGAAATAATCATATACACCCCCTTTATCCCTGTTACCATCATCAGAATACCTTGCACACAATGCATCGAAATTGGCGCCTGTTTTAATGGCCAGCTCAATACTATCAATCAATTTTTTAGCTATGCTATCCGGGCGACCAGGGTTTCCGTTTCTGTCGGGAGCAGTTGAAACCAGGATATGACGCACTTTCGCGCTGTCTGGCCAAACTTTAGAACCCACCATTTTCGCTAACACATAGTTGGCACCATCTACATAAGGACCAAACAAGCCACCTGCTGGCAATCTTGTGAGTGAATCTTTATTTACCTGCTGAATCCTGTTTTTGCTGAAATAACTATTGTAGAAAGGAAGTTCGGTTCCTGCTTTAGCGAGGAAAGCTTCCACATCTGTTGCCGAAGCAAAATCATTTTTCAAAGCAAGTACCTGGTTCTTTGCATTATCAGAATCAGATTTTGAAGGGGCTGCATTAAACGTGATATAAGATATCTTTCTGGTTTCTTCCGGCTTTTGAAACTCTTTACTATGTTTTTTTACATAAGCAGCCACATCATCATCACTAACCGTAAAAGCACTATCACTTACAGATAAATAAGGAACAGATACATAAGAGAAAGAAGTAATGGCATTGTTATCGGCCATTTGTTTTTCTGCATACCATTTAGGAATATATGCCGACTGTACTAATAAAGTCTGGTATTTTCTACGCAGGGTTTGTTCAATAGCCGGAGTGATATAAACAGCGTTGACACTTTTTATCTGATCTGCATTTTTACTTTTCTTCAGTTGAGCAATTTGCGTTTTAGCCTGGTTTACATCAAATTCTCCGGTAGTAGGATTTGTAAACTCTTGCTTTAATGGAGAATTGTTTCCAAAAAGAATATCGCTCAATTCTTTTGGAGGAACCTGGATGCCCAGTTTTTCATATTCCTGGTTTAGTACCACACGATCCACTTCAGAACTCCATAAAGAACCTATCAGTTGTTCCCGTTGTGCGCCCTGACTGGCATACATTTTTTCCTGTAAAGCCAATTTCTCTTCAAAATCTGCTCTTTCAATTTTTTCACCATTGATTACACCAATAGTAGTAGTATTAGAAAATGTACTTCCGCCACGTCTAACACCATCCTGCAGGATAAAAGCAATCAAAGCCAAAGCAATGATCCCAAAGATGATCCAGGCTCCCTTGTCACGAATACGTTGAATTACCGACATAATAATTATAGTTAAATTGAAAGGTTAAGTCCGTTTTACCAGCTAATTTTAACGGGAGGCAAAAATAGGGGAATAAAAGAATAGAACAAATTGTGGAAAACCGGCTTTTGGCCTTTTATTTCAAGGAATTAGCGGTTTTTTGGGTATTCGGATCCTTTTTCCTGAGAAATTCCAGAAAACCCGTCTGTAATAAGCCTTTCAAAGGAAATCCACAGGGGGCTGTTGATAAACCGGAAAACCGGTGTAAAAACAGGATTTTTATCCATTCGACCGTGGAAAGAAAAGGAACAAACAAATCCTTTTGGATGAGATTCGGGGTACCTGGTTCTGTTCACTGTCTTTTTATCCCGGTTAATTAACAGTGCCGGAAACGTGAATAACCAAAAAACAGGCATGTGTATTTGTTTATTAACCTACGTGTATAAATGCGAAAAAAGCAGAACAGGAAAGGAACCAACAATAGGATAACTATGTTAATACCGGTTAATAAATCTATGCTAATTACCTTTGGCTCTTGGGGATAAATAAGTTATCCCGATATCCACACCCCTAATAGTAGTAGTTAGGTTTTATAAAAAAGAATATTTAATACTATTACCAAGTTTATGAACATTGCATTTGATAAAATTTCAGAGAAAGGATTTTTGGATATAGAAATAAATCCGGGCCTCGATTTATTTGCCGAGATTGAGCAACTAAAGAAAGAAAAAAATGCCATCCTCCTCGCCCATTATTACCAGGAACCCGATATACAGGATGTGGCAGATTATATTGGGGACAGTCTGGGGCTTGCCAAAAAAGCACAACAGACCGATGCCGATATTATTGTTTTCGCAGGCGTTCATTTTATGGCAGAAACCGCTAAGATCCTAAACCCAGGAAAAAAAGTACTTCTTCCTGATCTGAAAGCTGGTTGCTCTTTAGCTGATAGTGCTCCGGCAGCTATCTTTAAATCCTTCAAAGAAAAACACCCCGACCACCTGGTCATTTCATATATCAACTGTACTGCAGAGATCAAAGCATTAAGTGATATTATCTGTACCAGCAGTAATGCGGAGAAAATCATAGAAAGTGTACCTAAAAACCAGCCAATTCTGTTTGCCCCCGATAAAAATTTAGGAGCTTATCTGAATAAAAAAACAGGGAGAAATATGCTGCTTTGGAATGGCGCCTGTATGGTTCATGAGATATTTAGTCTGGAAAAGATGACAAAACTTAAAATCCGTCACCCAGAAGCGAAAGTGATTGCCCATCCGGAATGCGAGGAAGCGGTTTTAGCTTTTGCGGATTATATCGGGAGCACCACCCAATTATTAAAATATTCAGAAACGGATAAAGCCACCCAGTTTATTGTGGCCACCGAAACCGGGATATTGCACCAGATGCAGCAAAACAGCCCCTTTAAGACCTTTATTCCCGCCCCGCCAGATAATAGCTGCGCCTGTAATGATTGTCCGCATATGAAGCTGAATACCCTCGAGAAACTGTATTTATGCATGAAGTATGAGGCCCCGGAGATCAAAATGGAGGAAAATCTTCGTTTGGCGGCCCAAAAGCCAATGGACAGAATGATGGAAATCAGCCGGAAAGCCGGTTTACTTGGGTGATAAAGGAGTTAATTATCCTTTATTGATATACTTTTTTTACTTTGTGGTCGTTATTACAAAGTATGACACACTACTACATTGAAAAAGATGGAAAAGTAGTTGGTCCGATGAGCTTGCGTGAATTAAAAGCGCGGGGTATTGTATTGAATACCCTTATCTGGCGAATTGGATTAAAGGATTGGTCATTTGCCAAAGAACTGGAAGAGTTAAAGCCTATTTTATTCCCCGGGCCTCCACCACTACCACCGAGTATTCTTGAAAAAATATACCTTGAAAATCCACCGGCAAAAAAACCGCAGGCCATAAAATTTGAGAAGCAAAAAAATCCAAAATACGACGACCGATATCATAAAGAAAGAGAAGCAGCGATAACAGGAGTCTTTATGTTTTTGGTGCCAATTTTCTTTGTTCTTTTTTATAAGTTACTAAACACCTATTCTTACGAGACATTTTTCTATTTCAAAGTACTTTGTTTTTCTGTAGCATTAATATTTCGCGCCATTGCTGTTTCCTGGGGAGCGAGTATTGCCCGGCACCAAAACAGAGATAGCCATAAATGGGGATTTTTCTGTTTTCTATTTCCTGCTATTTGTTTGATGATATTAGGGCTTAGGAAAAAACTATATGATTCCACAGAATGGAAAAAATATTTATACCAGGAGCAAATCCACCATAAACCCAAAAGGTCTTTTAGTATTCACCTCCTTCACCGGCCCTAATCCTTATTTTACCGAGCAGGAAAAAAACAATACGCTTTTCCTGTTTTGTATCACCCTCTTTTCTTTTAAAAAATAAAAAGAAAAGGAGAAACGGTAGTACTTACAAAAACATAATCTGTATTTTGGTCTTTCTTTTCACACGCTTTTAAAAGGGTAACCCTAAACGATTCGCGTGAACGGAAAGATATTTTAACCAATGCTAAAATCTGTTATGAGAAATTCTATTGTTATTATTTTACTGTTGCTGGTTATATCAGGATCGGCTCAGATCAAATCAACACCCGCAGGAGAGCGATTAAAAAGTTTTGATCAGCGAAAAGAATTACTTCAAAAATCCCTGCTAAATAATACCGGGTTCCGGAATATTGGTCCTAGTGTAATGAGTGGAAGGGTAGTGGATATTGATGTAAACCCGGAAGACCCCACCGAATTCTATGTTGCGTATGCTTCGGGCGGTGTATGGTATACAACAAATAACGGGCAGAGTTTTGTTCCTGTATTTGATTCGCAGGATATTATTTCTATCGGAGATATTGCCGTAAACTGGAAAACCCGAACTATTTGGGTAGGTACCGGCGAAGTAAATAGCAGCAGATCTTCTTATGCAGGTATCGGTGTATATAAATCTTCCGATAACGGAAAAAACTGGGAATACCTGGGATTGCCGGAAAGTCAGCATATCGGAAAAATAGAATTACACCCTACTGATAATAATATAGCCTGGGTGGCAGTATTGGGACATTTGTATTCTTCAAACAAAGAAAGAGGGGTATATAAAACGACCGATGGCGGAAAAACCTGGAAACAGACTTTGTATGTAGATGAAAATACCGGAGCGGTTGATCTGACCATCAATCCACAAAACCCGAATGAGCTATACGCTTCAATGTGGTATAGAACACGGAAGCCCTGGAATTTTGAAGAGAGTGGAAAAACCAGCGGCATCTATAAAAGCACCAACGGAGGAGATAGTTGGGAATTGGTTTCAAAAGAAGGAGCCGGATTTCCTGTAGGCGAAGGAGTGGGCAGGATTGGTTTGGCTGTTTCGCAACAAAACCCCAATACTGTATATGCGATTGTAGATAATAATTTTCACCAATCGGATTCTGCGGCAGCCAAAAGAATTGATACAACTCGATTTACACTACGCGATTTCAAGGATCTTAACAAAGAACAGTTTCTGGCCTTAGATGATAAAAAATTATCTGCTTTTGTAAGCTCCAGAAGAAACGGGATACCGCAGAAATATACAGCAGCATCTATTAAAGAAGCGGTTGCCAGCGGAAAATTTCCACCTTCTGTAATCTGGGACTTTTTGTTTGATGCCAACACGGCCTTATTTGAAACACCGATTATCGGATGCGAATTATACAAAAGCGATGATGCAGGAAAAAGCTGGAAAAAAGTAAATACCAAGCCACTTAACCTGTACAGTACGTATGGCTATTATTTTGGAAAAGTATTCCTGAGTCCCGTGAATGATAATAAACTTGTGATTACCGGTGTGGATGTAGAAATGAGTACAGATGGAGGAAAAACATTTAAATCTATTGAAGGAGAAACCACCCACTCTGACCACCATGTGGTTTGGATGGATCCGAAAAAAGACAGTCACTTGATTATTGGAAACGACGGAGGATGCAATATTTCTTATGATAATGGCGAACATTGGTTTAAAGCGAATACACCGCCGGTTGGACAATTCTATAATATCACATACGATATGGCTAAGCCCTATAATGTATATGGCGGATTGCAGGATAATGGAACCTGGTTTGGGCCCAGCACTACGAAGGAGGGATATGGATGGTATGATTCAGGCGAGAACCCATATAAAAGATTAAACGGTGGCGATGGTATGCAGGTGCAGGTAGACACAAGGGATAATAAAACCGTGTATAGCGGATCGCAGTTTGGTGCCTATTCGCGGCAAACCCTGGGAGGGGCAAGGGGGGAAAGAGGAGCATCGGTTAGACCCACAACAGATTTAGGAGAAACACAATTACGATTTAACTGGCAAAGTCCGATTTTATTGAGTAAGCATAACCAGGATGTATTTTATTTTGGCACCAATAAATTTCATCGCTCTTTAAACAGAGGAGATAGTATGGTTACCATGAGCCAGGACCTGACCACCAATCCCAAAGAAAAAGGGGATGTACCCTTTGGAACGCTGACAACGATTAGTGAAAGTCCATTACATTTCGGACTGATTTATATAGGCACAGATGATGGCAATATTCAGGTATCAAAAGATGGCGGATATACCTGGGAGTTGATTAATAAAAAATTACCTAAAGGATTATATGTTAGTCGCGTAACGGCGAGTGCTTTTAAAGAAGGAAGGGTATATGTTTCATTGAATGGATATAGAAACGATAATTTCCTTCCCTATCTCTATGTGAGTGAAGATTATGGAAATACATGGAAGCAGATAGGAAAAGATTTGCCCAATGAGCCGATCAATGTGGTGAAGGAAGATGTAACTAATGAGAATATTTTATTTGTAGGAACTGACGGGGGCTTATATGTAAGTATTGATGGGGGTAATAGTTCAATGATGTGGAATAAAGGATTGCCCTATAGCGTTCCTATTCATGATATAGCACAACAACCCAGAGAGAATGAATTGATATTAGGAACACATGGCCGCAGTTTGTATATAGCCAAATTAGATGAAGTACAAAAGCTGGCAAAAAATCCGGAGTATCGAGCGAAAAGAGAAGAAGAAATCAATAAAAAGAATTAAAGAAAGCAAAGAGAAAAAGAAGGCGCAATGTTTGTAAGCATTGCGCCTTTTTATTTGAATAAATCGGTTATAAGCAAAGAGGAATAGATATTTTGTAGAGGAATGGATAGAAACAGGTAAAGGGTTTTTATAGGTTTTTGGTAGAGAGAAAAAAACGAAAAAGAGGGCCCTGTAAGACTACACCATACTGAATTGTAGTGTAGAAAAGGGGTGAGATAGTAAAAGCACGCGGGGCCGGAAAACCGGAAAAAGACAGAAAATCCCGGGCACTACAAGCAAAATGTAGGTGGACAACTACAAGAACTTTTCTGTAGTCTACGATTTCTGGTCAAGCAGTCTACGTTTTTTTCAGGCATCAAGTACAAGAAATAGGATGGTTTTACTAATAGAAACCGGGTAGGATTGTTCCATCTTTGTTATGTCAAAGCGAAAGAACCAGAACACAAAGAAAATCCTTAAAAACCGTATCCTATGAAACCTTTATTCACTCTTACCGCAATCAGACACACAGGCAAAGTTCCTGTTATTCCAAAAGCCGAAAAAAGGGCACAAGCTGTACAATATGACAGCAAATACGCTAAAAACCAGGAAGCAGCCGTTACCGGCGTTTTTGTATTAGCCACCCCAATTCTCTTTGTGATTTTTTCAATACTCAACTATGTTAGGTATGAAGGATATGCTGAGTTTATTCAGGTTTTATTAGTGGGCGGATTGGTAACACGTATTGGCGCCAGCGTTTGGGTTGCCAGTATTGCAAAAGAACAAAATAGAAACGCACATAGCTGGGCTTTAAAAGCTTTATTGTTACCAGGTGCTACACTGATCGCTATCGGACAAACCAAAAAAATTGTGGATCCTAATGCATGGAGACAATGTTTATATAGCCCAAACACAACAATTACACAAATGCCTGCAAGGACTACTACAAAAGAGCAAGCCTATCAAATGGCTTCTTAAGCGGAAAACATCTTTGGATTTGGTATAGAGTTTTTAAAGGTTACGTATAGAACCCCGGTCAATTTCCGGGGTTTTTATATGTATTGGGGATAGGATACTTATTCGGTAATAAAAGGAAGTTTTGCCTCGCTATACTGTTTTCTCTGAACCAGGGATCTAAGGTTTTTAAAACTTTGAAAAAGCCCCTTGGTTGAAAACAGGTTCACCATCCAGGGAGGAATATTGCCGTCTGGATCTACCCGAAGCACATAGCTTACCCGCAGGAGATTTTTATCAATAGGCGTAATTGTCCAGCGGCCAACAGATTCGTTGATTCGCACGATTCCCCGCTTTTCGGGAACCAAGCCTTGAACATTCTCTGCTTGAATGATAATGACATGGGTTTTTGGGTCCTGGTTAATGGTGAGGTGTGCCACAAAATCACGATTGGTGGCCGGCCAGGGAAAATTCACTTCAGAATAATAATACAATTCGGCCTGGGATACCCGTTTTACCAGGCTGCTGGATTTTGTGCTGTATACCCAGTTTTGTAAATGATCCACATCCATGATTATGGAAGCCAATTGTTTGAGTGTAGCCGGAATGATCGACTCGGCTTTGATGGATTTTATGCGGTCCCCGTCAATATGGGAAGTAAAGGTTTTAATGCTATCGCGGTCGTTTCTTAACTTCCAATCGTCCTGCCCATAACAGGCCCCCAGCCACAAAAAACCGAAACAAAGCAGAAATATAGGTCTAAGCATATAGTTTTTTGGAATAGAAAAGGGGGTTTAACCAGCCTACCGTTTAAAAGCCCCTATAAATAGAGTATTAATACTAGTGGTAGACGGACGGGGACTGAATATATTTGATTCCGGTAGAGAAAAACAGGAAACTAAATCCATTAGCCAAAAAAATACTAAAAAAATTAGTGTGTATAATAAAAAAGGACTACTTTTATGTCTCCATTAATTTTGACCCTAAATTCTAAACACAATGAGTAACGCAGACAAACTGAAAGCACTAAAGCTGACGATAGACAAGATAGATAAGGACTACGGTAAGGGTAGTGTAATGATGATGAACGAAAAAAGCCAGGACCCAATGGAAGTTATTTCCACAGGATCTATTGGTTTGGATACTGCGCTAGGCGTAGGCGGATTACCGAAAGGAAGGATTATTGAAATATACGGACCAGAATCTTCTGGTAAAACAACCATCGCCATTCATGTAATTGCAGAAGCGCAGAAAAAAGGCGGTATGTGTGCAATCATTGATGCGGAACATGCATTTGATAGTTCTTATGCGCAGAAACTGGGTGTGGATGTAGATAACCTGCTGATATCACAACCCGATTATGGTGAACAGGCTTTGGAAATTGCCGACAGACTGATTTTATCCGGAGCATTGGATGTGGTGGTAATTGATTCGGTTGCAGCCCTGGTTCCTAAAAGCGAACTGGAAGGTGAAATGGGAGATAGTAAAATGGGTCTTCATGCGCGCTTAATGAGTCAGGCTTTGCGTAAGCTCACAGCAACCATTAATAAAACCAATACGGTATGTATTTTCATTAACCAGTTGCGCGAAAAAATTGGTGTGATGTTTGGAAATCCTGAAACTACAACAGGCGGAAACGCATTGAAATTTTATGCTTCCGTTCGTTTGGATATTCGTAGAATGACACAGATAAAAGATGGTGATGCGGCAGTTGGTAATCATGTAAAAGTGAAAGTGGTAAAAAACAAAGTAGCGCCCCCATTCCGTGCAGCAGAGTTTGATATCATTTTTGGAGAAGGAATCAGCAAACTGGGAGAAATCATAGATATTGGAGTAGAACTGGGTATTGTTCAGAAAAGCGGCTCCTGGTTTAGTTATGAAAGCAATAAACTGGGACAAGGCCGGGATTCTGTAAAATCGCTCCTGCACGATAACCCCGAACTGGCCAACGAAATTGAGGCCAAAATCCGGGCAAAAGTTAGCGAAGTAAAAGCTGCCGCTGAGGCATAAAATAGGTTTTTTAGGATGGGTTAGTTAGTAAGACCGCCTCTGGATGCAGGGGCGGTTTTTTTATGCAATAGGGATTCTTAAAACAATAAAATAAGATAAAAAGCAATTATAAATAGAAAAAAACTAAATAAAAACCACTAAATCAATGCAAAATGGGAATTTGTATTATTGCAAAAAATGTAATTAAAGCATATATGAACCCATATATGCGTAACCCCTTTTTATTTTAAATGCTTGCAAACGAGATCGGCGGTTGTGTGTAGAGAGACGCAATCAAAACACAACTTGGTGCAAACTCCGCCCCCCTTGTTCTCCGCAGTGAAGAAATTACCATTTAACAACAAAATCTGAAATTCCTATCAGGGGGGTTACCTTATCTTCATAAAACGTATCAAAAAGAAAATAATGTCATCAGTAAAAATATTAGGCAAAAGAAAAACAATAGCGCTGGTAGCACACGATCATAAGAAAGCCGATCTGATGGAATGGGCCATTCATAATAAAACCGCATTGGCAAAACATGAAATGGTAGCCACCGGAACCACGGGAAAGCTATTAGAAGAAGGACTCGATAGACCGGTAAAGAAATTATTAAGCGGTCCATTGGGTGGTGATCAACAAATTGGCGCCATGATTGCGAATGGTGAAATAGATATGGTATTCTTTTTCTGGGATCCTATGCAGGCACAGCCACACGATAGCGATGTAAAAGCGTTGCTGCGATTATGTGTAGCCTGGAACCTACCCATGGCATGTGACAGAGCAACAGCAGATTTTTTAATGACATCGCGATTTATGCACGAAGAATATGAAGCCACTGTGCCGGATTATACCAACTACCTGAACAGACAAATCAAAGAAAATGAATAGTGTGGTTCTGCGTCCCTGGCAAAAACAGGATGCACAGGAGTTGGCTTCTATTGCCAACAATAGAAATATCTGGAACAATGTTCGGGATGCATTGCCGAGTCCGTATACTGTAATGGATGCCATGCAATGGATTGCGCATGTAAATGGACAGCAGCCTGTATTGAATTTTGCAATCGTATATAAAGGGAATGTTGTGGGTAGTATTGGTTGTGTGCCAAAACAAGATGTATCCAGAAAAAGCGTGGAGATCGGCTATTTTGTGGGAGAGCCCTATTGGGGAAATGGAATTGCTTCACGCGCTGTGCAATTGCTAAATGATTTTGTAACCACCCGACTGGATGTGGTTAGAATAGACGCACATGTTTTTGCACAGAACAAAGCGTCGATGAAAGTGTTATTAAAAAACGGATTTTACCTGGAAGCCATCCACCGAAAAGCGGCATTCAAAAACAACCAGTTTTTGGATGATTATGTTTGGGCAAAATTATTATAGCGATTCGTCGTATTTTGGTTGGCGAAAAGGTATCCGAAAAATAATTCCAAAACCAACCCCATGAGAAAACTGCTTCTACTATCCTTTCTTGCCTTTGCTTTTTTTCAGTTACCCGCACAGGACACTTTATCCAAATCAGATATTCCGGTTGCGGCAAAGCTGCTGGACCTGCATTTTACACAGTCAGAAATAGACAGTATGTATGATGGCGTAAAAAGTAATTTATCTGGCTATCAGCTGATGCACAAACAAACACTGAGCAACGGGGTGCCGATGACCTTATGGCAAAGTCCGGTATTACCGGGCATGCATTTTTCTGAAAAACAGGAGAAGATCAAATGGAATATTCCTGCAAACGTAGAAGTACCTGCCAATAAAAATGAATTATCGTTTTATAGCATTTTACAGCTAGCGTCTTTACTGAAAAACAAAAAAATCAGTTCAGTAGAATTGACAAAATTTTTTATTGAGCGGTTAGAAAAATATGGCGATTCGTTACAGTGTGTTATTTCGATAACCGAAGAGATTGCTATGCAACAAGCGCAGGAGGCGGATGCAGAAATTGCGAAAGGAAAATATCGTGGATTGCTGCATGGCATCCCCTATGGATTAAAAGATCTGTTTTCTGTGAAAGGAACCAAAACCACCTGGGGAGCCGCGCCGTATAAAAACCAGGTGATTGATGAAGACGCGTTTGTATATAGCCAATTAAAAGAAGCGGGAGGTGTATTGATTGCCAAATTCACATTAGGCGCTTTGGCCATGGGCGATTATTGGTATGGCGGAAGAACCAGGAATCCGTGGAATATTAAAACCGGCTCATCAGGCTCTTCTGCGGGATCCACTTCCGCTACAGTTGCCGGACTCGTTCCGTTTGCTATAGGAACAGAAACCTGGGGTTCGATTGTTTCTCCCTCTTCTACTTGTGGCGCAACAGGATTGCGACCAACTTTTGGCAGTATCAGCAGATCGGGTGCCATGACACTTAGCTGGAGTCTTGATAAAGTAGGCCCTATTTGCAGAAGCGCTTCAGATGCGGCTATTGTATTCAATTATATTCATGGAACAGACGGGCTGGATATGAGCGCGGTGAATAAACCATTCAATTATAAACCACAAGCAGATATTACCAAGCTGAAAGTGGCGTACGCAAAAAATTATTTTGATAAAATCACAGATACCAGCCGAAACGAATGGAAAGTATTGGAAGCGTATAGAAAAATGGGTGTAGAATTAATTCCAGTCAATTTTCCGGATAGTGGTGTATATAATTTTAATATCATGAATGTGGTAATTAGCGCTGAAGGCGCTGCCGCTTTTGATGAATTCACCAGAAATAATATTGACGATGAAATGACCCGCCAGGGAAAATTTGATTGGCCCAATACGTTTAGAACCTCTCGATTAATGTCGGCAGTAGAATATATCAATGCCAACCGGCACCGGTTTTTGCTGATGCAAAAAGTAAACGAGCTGATGAATACCGTTGATGTGTTGATTTGTCCAACAAGAAATAGCGGAAACCAAAGTGCCATCACCAATCTTACTGGCCACCCCGTGGTGTGTATGCCTACCGGCTTTGATAAACGATTTAATTTACCCACCAGCATTACCCTGATTGGTAAATTGTATGATGAGGCAACAATTCTATCGGTAGCAAAAGCGTATCAGGATGTAACCCCCTGGGAGGATATGCACCCGGCTATGTTTAAATAAAAATTGCTGAAATTATTAACAAGATGCGCTTCTGTTTTTGGAAAGAGAATAACCAAATACAGAAAGCGCATTTTTATTGGCTGTAGTTTCTTAAATTGCTTTTCTTCCATCAATACCTATAACATGAGAAAATTTGTTGCTGCCGGCGCCATTGGCGTGCTGGCCATGATTTGTCAAACAGGTACGGCACAAAAACCGATTACCGGATTTACTGAAAAAACTTCTGCAGACGAAAGACTGATTGAACAAAAGTTTGATGCGCAACTGAGTGCACAAAGAGTTGGCCAAACCATCAAAGAATTATCTGCCAAGCCACACCATATCGGATCGCCCGGTGGAAAAGAAGTTGCCGAAAATATTCTGAATAAATACAAATCATTCGGATGGGATGCGAAAATTGTCAGCTACCAGGTTTTGTTTCCTACACCCAAAACAAGGGTATTGGAAATGACTGCCCCGGGTGTTTATAAAGCATTGTTGAAAGAGCCCGCGTTGAAAGAAGATGGAACTTCAGGGCAAGAAGGGCAACTGCCTACCTATAATGCCTGGAGTGCAGACGGTGATGTTACCGGCGATCTGGTTTTTGTGAATTATGGTTTACCCGAAGATTATGAAATACTGGCTAAACTAGGGATAGATGTAAAAGGAAAAATAGTGATTGCCAAATATGGCAGAAGCTGGAGAGGAATAAAACCCAAAGTAGCGCAGGAGCACGGCGCATTGGGTTGTATTATTTATTCAGACCCGAAAGATGATGGGTATTACCAGGGAGATGTATATCCTAAAGGAGCGTTTAAAAGCGAATATGGGGTTCAGCGTGGATCCATTATGGATATGGTTATTTATCCAGGCGATCCGCTAACCCCCAATATTGGCGCTACAGAAAATGCCAAAAGACTGGATCGTCTTTCTGCACCCAATTTGTTGAAGATACCCGTATTGCCAATCAGCTATCACGATGCAAAACCATTATTAGAAGCCCTGGAAGGCCCGGTAGCACCGGATGATTGGAGAGGTGCCCTGCCATTTACCTATCATATAGGTCCTGGAAAAACCAAAGTGCACCTGAAAGTAGATTTTGATTGGAAGTTAACCCCGGCTTATGATGTGGTGGCTATGATAAAAGGCTCAGACTATCCTGATCAATGGGTAATCAGGGGTAATCACCATGATGCCTGGGTAAACGGAGCAGATGATCCGATTAGTGGTCAGGCCGCATTATTGGAAGAGGCACAGGCAATAGGACAATTGGTAAAAGGTGGCTGGAAACCCAAAAGAACCTTGGTGTATTGTGCCTGGGATGGAGAAGAACCCGGATTATTGGGTTCTACAGAATGGGCAGAAGATCATGGATCTGAGTTACAGCAAAAAGCGGTTGTCTATATTAATTCAGATGGAAACGGAAGAGGATTTTTAGGTGCCGAGGGCTCGCACGCATTGGAAACATTGGTAACAGAAATCAGCAAAGATGTAATAGACCCACAAACCAAAGTGAGTGTTTTTGAAAGGGCAAAAGCAAGAAATGAAATCAATGCCAAATCAGCAAAGGATAAAAAAGAAGCGATCTCAAAATCCATTTTTACCATTGGTGCCATGGGATCGGGGTCTGATTATTCTTCTTTTATCCAACACTTGGGTGTTCCTTCGCTTGACTTTGGATATGGCGGCGAAAATGCAGGCGGGGAATATCATTCTATTTATGATTCGTATGATGATTACCAGCGATTTAAAGACCCCACATTTGATTATGGGGTTGCATTATCAAAAACGGCAGGTCGGGCAGCTTTGAGAATGGCAGATGCTGATCTGCTTCCTTTTGATTTCAGGAGTCTGGAGAAAACAGTAAGCGACTATATAAAAGACCTCATCAGTAAAACGGATCAGTTGCGTGAAACAACTGCGGCAGAGAATGAAGTCATCAAAGCAAACGCTTATGGACTGGCCAATGACCCAACAGAGAAATTAAAAGCACCGGAAACAAAGGCGGAAGTGCCTTATATAGACTTTTCTCCTTTGCAAAATGCGCTGGCAGAATTAGAGAAAAGCAGCAATGAGCTATCAGAAGCCTGGACAAAAGCGCTTGCGGGATCAGCAGCGAAAGAGAAAATAAACAAAGCCCTGTTTCAGGCAGAGCAACAATTGCTGACAACAGAAGGATTACCCAGAAGAGGATGGTATAAACACACACTATATGCACCAGGCTTTTATACGGGCTATGGCGTAAAAACAATGCCGGGAGTGCGTGAAGCGATTGAGCAAAGAAACTGGAAGGAAGCTTCAGAACAGGTAGTAATAGCCGCTGCCGCCATTTCGCGCTTAGCAGCCTATTTGCATGGTGTAGCAAATTACTAAATGAAAAAATAAATAAAAACAAAGCCCGGCAGATTTTGCCGGGCTTTGTTATGTCCTAACTTTACGATAGAAAGGGTGTTTTCTTCACCCACTCCTTGTTTCACCAGAAAAAAGAAACAAATGAAACCGATTTGCTGCCTTGTTCTAGGGCTAATATTTTATTCAACAGCTTCCGCACAGGAAGGCTTGAATTTGTATGAGAAAAAACTTTTTATCAAAGGCGCTGATACGCTTCGTTACCGGATACTATATCCAAAGAATTATAAAAAACGAAAGTCGTATCCTTTAATCGTCTTCCTACATGGTTCAGGAGAAAGAGGCAATGATAATGAAAAGCAATTAGTACACGGAGGGGATCTGTTTATAAAAGAACAGGTAAGAAAATATTTTCCGGCGATTGTACTATTTCCGCAAAGTCCGGTAAATATTACCTGGTCAAATTTCAAAAGAACCATGGGCAAAAATGATTGGCAGTTTTTCCCTGACCTGGCCCCAACACCACCACAGCAATTGGTAAAAGACCTGCTGGATAGTTTTGTAAATAATAAAATGGCAGATAGTAAAAGGGTATATATTGGAGGGTTATCGCTCGGGGGATTAGGAACCTATGAAATGCTGATACGCTATCCGGATTATTTTGCGGCAGCCTTTCCAATTTGCGGTGCAGTAAGTGTTCCACAATTTCTTGCCAGCGCATCGCCACTTCCGCTATGGATTTTTCATGGCGCATTGGATGCTTCGGTTACTCCTGAATATGATAGGGACTTGTATAAAGCGCTGATGACAAGGGGAGCGAAAAATGTAAACTATACGGAATATCCGAAAGCCGGACACAATAGTTGGGATTCGGCATTTGCAGAACCTAAATTATTACCCTGGCTATTTTCGAATAAGAAACGGAACGGAAGTAAAACCTGGTAATTGAATTCATTTTAAATAGTAGCTAAACGGATTTCTGTGAAAAAAAGCGTTTGTTTATTTATCAGCATATTGGTGAGCTGTACTGTTTTGTTTTCGCAAAAAATAAAACCGGATGAAAAAGTATCGATTGGCTCCATTCGTTTTATCAGCGAATATGATGTTCCCCATAATCTTGTATACAAAGGAACCACCATTGGTGGTTTATCCGGGATAGATTATGATAGCACAAGGGGCGTGTATTATATGATCAGCGATGACAGGTCTGCCATAAACCCAGCCAGGTATTATACCGCTAAAATATTTCTGAATGAGAAGAAAATAGATAGCGTAGTGTTTGTAGCAGTAACCACTTTGTACCAGAAAAACGGAAAGCCCTATCCAAATTCAAAACAGGATCCGGCACATACGCCCGACCCCGAAGCATTGCGATATAATCCGCATACACATCAAATGATTTGGAGCAGCGAGGGCGAGCGGATTGTTAACGGAAAAGATACGGTATTGGAAAACCCCGCCATTACGATTATTTCTCCCGATGGAAAATATATAGATACTTTTCCGCTTCCACCCAATCTGTTGATGCATGCAACGGAAAAGGGCCCCAGACAAAACGGCGTATTGGAAGGATTGAGTTTCGCAGACAATTTTACAAAGCTGTATGTGAATGTAGAAGAGCCATTATATGAAGATGGGCCAAGAGCAGATCTTTCAGACAATAATCCATGGGTACGCTTCTATCGGTTTGATGTGAAGAGCCGAAAAAATACAGCGCAGTATGCGTATAAGCTTGACCCGATTGCGTACCCGGCTTCACCGGCCAATGGTTTTAAGATTAATGGAATACCGGATATTTTATCTATCGGAAATGAAAAAATAATTGTATTGGAAAGATCATTTTCAACGGGAAGAATGCCCTGTACGATTAAAATATTTTTAGCAGATATGAAAGGCGCTACGGATATATCCAATAACCCCTCACTCAAAATAAAGCCCGCAGAAAAACCGGTATCCAAAAAACTCTTGCTGAATATGGACGATCTCGGAATTTATATTGATAATATTGAAGGTGTCACGTTTGGTCCAACTTTACCCAATGGACATAAGACCCTTTTATTGGTATCGGATAATAATTTTTTACCGATCGAAAAAACACAGTTTATGTTGTTTGAAGTAATTCCCGGATCATAAGCAGCTCAACGTTCACTACTATATCAACAAAAAAAGTATGCGGAATATTTATTATGCAATCTGTTTTCTTTTGCTGGCAGGTTGTAAGGTAAATAAAACAGTCAACCCCCATATTGCCATACAAACACAATATGGAGATATCGAACTCGAGCTTTATCCCAAACAGGCACCCAAAACTGTTGCCGCATTTTTAGGGTATATAGATTCGGGTTTCTATTTTAATAGTAATTTTTACCGGGTATTGAATCTTGAGAACCAGCCGACCAATGCACCTAAAACGGAATTGATACAGGGAGGTATCTGGAAAACGAATCACACAAAAGCTATACAGATACCGGGAATCCCCCATGAAAGCACACAAGAAACAGGGATACACCATACAGACGGCGTGATTTCATTAGCCAGGCTGGCACCCGGAACCGCTTCAACAGAATTCTTTATTTGTGTTGGTAAACAATCGGGACTGGATTATGGAGGAGAGAACGTGGCAGACAGACAAGGTTATGCGGCTTTTGGGAAAGTGGTGAAGGGGCTGGATATCATTCAAAAAATATACAGACATAATGAGAACGACCAGTATTTTACACCGGCCGTGCCCATCTATAATATAGTAAGGTTATAGTGTGAAAACCTGTGATTTATGTAAATAGTCATAGAGAAAGGCGCTCATTAAAAAGATTCCACCCAATTTTTGCAAAAACGGCACGCCAATTGACTGAGTAAAAAGGGTGTTATACCGAATCCCCTAAATCCATCAATATGAAAAGCCGAAACAGTTTTCTCTACTTTATAGCCCTTGTTCTTCTACTCATAGCCTGTAACCGACAGACTTATGTTAGAAAAGACAAAAATTTTGATTTCGATAAAATCAAAACCTATACCTGGATAAGGGCCCAGAATGACAGCCTTGCTCACAAGTTTAATTCAAGCGATCTGACAGGAAATGTCATACGGAAAAGCGTTGACAAGAATCTTCAGGAGAACGGATGGAAGCGCGTAAAGAAAAACCCGGATGTGTTGATTGTGTATGATATGAATATCAAAAAAGAAAATGTGGCAGTGTCGGATCCGGTGTATAGTCAGCCATTGGCCCGATGGTATTATAATCCTTATAGGGGAACCTATACCAATATGTATTATCCCACTGAATTAATGGGCTTTGATAATACGGTTGAAACCATAAGAGAAGGTACGCTAACGCTTACCATCCTGAATGCAAGAACGGAGAAGAAAATATGGCAAGGCTGGACAAAAGCAGAAATGAATGGAAAAAGATTAACGGATAAAGAGATAGATGATAATGTAAAAGCCATTATCCGGAAATTGGATAAATGATCTCACTAAAATAATTCAAAGAGCCGCATATTTCTAACAGAGTCTGCGGCTTAATTTTTAACTTAGTAACCCGAATTATAAAAACAGATAATGCCGTTTCAGCTTCATTCACCCTATTCTCCTGCAGGCGACCAGCCATCTGCCATTCAACAGTTGACAGAAAATGTAAACAATGGAGAGCAGTTTCAAACACTTTTGGGTGTTACAGGTAGCGGTAAAACATTTACGATTGCCAACCTGATACAAAATACACAAAGACCCACATTGGTTTTAACGCATAATAAAACCCTGGTGGCACAATTGTATGGCGAGTTCAAACAATTTTTTCCGGATAATGCGGTAGGCTATTTTGTTAGCTATTACGATTATTATCAGCCCGAAGCTTATATGCCGGTGAGTGATGTTTATATTGAAAAGGATTTGAGTATCAACGAAGAGTTAGATAAATTAAGACTACAGGCAACTTCACAGTTGCTAAGTGGAAGAAGAGATATTATTGTGGTGGCGAGCGTAAGTTGTATTTATGGAATGGGAAACCCTACTGAATATGAGAACGGAATTATACGGATTCATAAAGGGATGGTCATTTCCCGACAGGGATTTTTACACGCATTGGTGAATTCATTATACAATCGTTCACAGGGTGAATTTGGAAGAGGCACGTTTCGTGTAAAAGGAGATACGGTAGATATCAACCTTCCCTATGTTGATTTTGGATACCGGATCACATTTTTTGGAGATGAGATAGAAGAGATTGAAAGCATAGAAACCGCCACCAGCAAAAGAATCGGCTTGATGGAGAATGCCGCCATCTTTCCCGCTACATTATATCTCGCACACAAAGAAATGATAGTAGAAGTAATGCATGAGATACAGGATGAGATGATGGCGCAGGTAGAATATTTTAAAAGAACCGGGAAATATATTGAGGCACAAAGACTAAAAGAAAGAGTAGAGTACGATAT
>Ga0208507_1000164_pt1 | contig 50023 bp, 64 predicted proteins | sample CryBogCBH12Aug01_FD_184626 | JGI IMG/M metagenome (GOLD analysis project Ga0208507, IMG submission 184626) | Freshwater microbial communities from Crystal Bog, Wisconsin, USA - CBH12Aug09.1 (SPAdes) (version 2) | ecosystem: Environmental > Aquatic > Freshwater > Lake | place: Crystal Bog...
TCCGGGTCTCCGGGTCTCCGGGTCTCCGGGTCTCCGGGTCTCCGGGTCTCCGGGTCTCCGGGTCTCCGGGTCTCCGGGTCTCCGGGTCTCCGGGTCTCCGGGTCTCCGGGGATAATCAAGATAATCCGATTAACTCGATTATCAGATAATCAAATATAATAAATTCCTAAAGTTAATATAATATTATTTAGAATAATATTATCTTGCGAAGGGCAAAAACGCCATATAACCCCCAGATAATCAAGATAATCAATTCCTAAAGTTAATATAATATTATTTTAGATAATAGAAACAAACTAGAATGAAAAATGCGATATAATATTATCTCTAGGTTATAATCAGGAATAGATAATCAGATAATCAGGACAATATATAATCTTCCAGATAATCAGATAATCAAAAATGGATAATCAGACAGATAATCAGATAATAAATTTTCAGATAATCTGCCAGATAATCAGATAATATTATATTTAGATAATATTATCTATTATATAGGGTAAACCCTATATTGCATTGCAGCATTTTTTGAAAAAAAATCGAAAAAAAATCGGATTTTTTAAAAATTTTTAGAAAAATTTTCCAGCAAAAATTGGGGCTACTCGCTACGTCTGGAAACCAGCATCCGCTTTTGCCCCATACAGCAATTATTTTTCTTCAAAATGCCCAGAAGAAGGCTTACCACCTAAAGCACCATTAGCTCTAGCCGCCGCCGCTTTAGGAATAGAAGTTTGTTTACCACCTTTATGCCCTAATGCTTTAGCCGCTTGCGACAAAGTTGTGTACTTAATGCCACCAGCATCATTCTTAACAGGCTTATTCATTGCGCGCTCCAGTTTTGCACTAACCCAAGCGCTTGGGTTAGGGGTATACAAAATCTCTATACCCAAGCGCTTGGGTATGACTAATACTATCTTGCTCTCTTGATTGTGTCAAAGGATAGAACAGTAGTAGCGGGTTGCTTGGTATTCTCTACAGCAGTCAGCTTTGGCTCAACCATACGGCGAATCTCCGACTTAGACTTGCCTTCAATCACCGAAGGAACAGCAAAGATATGCTTCTTATTCGTGTAATCCGAAGAAGCCAATAATCCTAAATCAGTCCAACCAGCTTCCTTGAACGCATGGAGTAAAGCCGCTTGCGGTATCTTCACCCCATGAGGGATTTGAACCCCTATCATTGGCTCACACAAGTCATGGAATGGACTACCACAAATGCCATCTTTAAATACGGACAAGCGATTACGCATCAAATCAACTAAATAGGATTCAGCGGGAGAGCGACCATGCTCAATCAAATTGGTCTTAAACTCTGTCATGGCGGGAGTAGCACCCGGATTGAACTTAGAAACATCACGCTGATATAGATACGCGGTAATCTGTTCAAAGCCACCAGCATTAAACCAATCCCAGATTTGTTTGCCTTCATCATCACTCATGCGGGGTGCATCAGAGCTAATACAGAACCAACGGCGGTCTTGTGAAGCCAAACTAATAGGGATCTGCTCATTAGAAAAGGCGAGAACAAACAAGCGATTTGCCATTTGGTATGGGTGTAAGCCCTTACGATTGATATTGAGCATTTCAGGAGGTGCGGCAATGATTGGCTTGAGCTTGTTAGCCAATGCTCTACGAGTAGAAGCATCTGGCTCTTTAAGCTCATTGATAATCAGAATCTCGGATTCAAGGTCATAGCCCCATTGAGAACCAATGGTTTCGCTATCCATGTAACCACGATTCTTTAGGTTTGAGCCACAGACTGACCAAATGAACGGCGACCAAAGCGTATCCTTACCGCAACCCTCATCACCTACATGAAGAACTGCATGGTTGATCTTAATCTTAGGGTTCTTGAGCTTAAATGCCATGATATTAAGCAAATGATTGCGGTCTTTCTCTGATGGCACTAAGCGAGCCAATAGATTAGTCCAAAGGCTAATGTCCCCTACTTTGGTATCTTCAATGTTAGGTCTAGCGTCCACCCAACGATTGCCATATATGTCGCCTTCGCGCCCAACATAGACTGATTCACCAGCGGCATAGGTTAAATTAACCAGTATCTTGGCATTGACAGACTCACGGCGTTCATCAAAACTAATAGACGCGGCAACTTGTGGCTTTTTGCCATGAATAGAACGGCACTCGATATGACGATAGATAGCATTAAATGTAGAACGAGAGATTTCTCTGCGGTTCACCAAGTCAAAGTAGGAATCGTTAGCCGATACATAGGCAAAATGCTTATGCCAATCTCCCTTTTGGATACGCCCTAAAGCCCTTAAATCAAGCTCCCGCATGAGTTCTTCATTGGACGAAAACATCTTAGAAGGAGTCAATAAAGCACGAGCTTGGGTATATAGATCAGTTAGCAACTCAGGGCGCAAACCAGCTTGATGCTGTTTTGCACCTTGACCAGCCGCCCAATCTAGGAACACTTGCGATGTAATGTGGGTGCAATGTTCATGGAAGCATTTGAAAGAGCGCGTTACAGGGTGGTAGCGACCCATAGGATTGTTATCGCTATGGTTCTGGGCATTAGGGCAAAGCACCCCATACCAGCCTGTGTTGTTGGCTCTATCAAGGATAGCGTTGTGGTCTGATAGCCATGTGAGAATGTCGTCCTCGCCATTATCGGCAACCTTGATAGCACGAACTGAAGCCGTATCTGCTTCATTGGGCTTAACGTCTAAAGCTTTGCAAATCTGCTCTAAGCTAAACTCATTTTCTGGATGGAACTCTACAAGTTCAGACTGAAATGAATCCTTGTTTGGTTTGAGATTGACAGAACCGGGCAATCTAAAGTTACGAACCGCATTAGTAGCGCCACCATCGGTATATCCAGCCTTGGCAATAGCATTAATAGCCGCGCAAAACTCACCTTTAGTAGGCATCGTATCAACAGCAAACGTATATCCCCATTGGAAGTTATCAGGGGATGTTTCCATGATCCAAGTAGGCTCTAGCGGTGGGGTCTTAGACTTCGTACCAATATCGTCTAGTACCATAACCGCTACATATTCACAGTTTGAAGCTGAAGCGGATAGTTTGCCATCAACAAAGCGGTCAATAATGTAAGAGCCTGTATTGCCATACCAAGCACCAACGCCGTTGTAATGCTCGGGCAAATGAGGTAGCCAAGTATATTTAATAGTCTTATCGACATTTAGAACTGGCTCACCAGCCCTAGTAACTGGCTTTTGCAAAACCATCAACATGGTTTCGCCCTCAACTGCCAATTTTTCTAAATACTCAACGAAGTCTGTATTTATCAGCATATTATTCTGTGTTATTATTTTGTCAGCCATTATCTTGTCCTCTAGCTTGATCTCTGGTTAGAAAAGCTGAGAATCTTATTGGGGTTCTCAGCTTTTTGGTTTATTAGTTTACTACTTCCCATACCGCGTTAATATCTTTCCTTCTACTGCTAAGGGTAAGTCCTGACACCACGCGGGGGGTGTACACATAATTTCTTTTGCTTGCTCTAATCTTGCAGGCGCGTCCTCTATCTTACACTCGATTAATACCTCATCATGCGCGGTTAGAACTACATCATCTATCTGACGTAATACATAGCGCAATAGATCATTAGCGGTTGCTTGGCAAACATTTTCTACTGCAATCCCAGCCCACAATCTAGCTCTTGACCATTCTTTAGCATCGCTTTCAGGCTTCCAAGCAGACTTAGCATAGCTAATACCGCCATCATCATCAAACCGCGCAAAAGGATAGCAAAGAAGTCTGCCCGATGGCAATGAATACCAAAGATGAACGCTGTCAAAGTAATACCCAACGCGTCCAGCAACGAAAGAATCTTTAATAGGAAAGCGCATCGCTTTGGTGTAGGCTTCTTCTGTATCTCTCCAGTACTGGACAGCCCATTGGTTTGCCTTACGCCATTTGTCGACTGTAGCTTTGGATTCGCCTTCTGGCAAAAGGATGCCGTAGTTTCTACCCATGTTAGAGAACGCGCCCACACCACCACCATATCCGCAAGCTAAAATAGCTACCTTGCCAATAGTTCTTTGTTCTGGCGTAACCTTGTCCTCTGGAACTCTAAACATCTTCGCGGCTTCTTTAACGTAGATATCCTCGCCAGCACGAAATACGTCTAATACTTCTTGCCCTTGTGGATGCTTTGATAGCCAAGGATTTACCCTAGCTTCAATTGCCGCCCAATCCAACACCACGAAAGCGTTGCCTTCTGCTGGTAATAATGCGGGTCTAATCATGCCTTTAAGCACTTCGCTTACGCTTTTGCCAAAATTAGGCACTAAGTTCTCGCTGTTAAGCATAGCTTTACGCACAGCTTCAGGGTCTTTAGCTGTCTTACGAGCCATATTCTGTAGCTGTAAACCATACGAAGCCACCCTTCCTGTAGCGCTACCGCCATTAAAGATGAACGCACCTCGTACACGTTGATCTTCTGGATCAGCCAGCTTTGCCATGCGGGTGAACTTGGCAACTGATGATGCCCATATATCAGAAGCGCATTGCAATACGTCTGCTACCTCTGGCGGTACTTCATCAGGGTTCTCATCGGCTAGGATCAATAGATTAGCCCTAACGGACTTATCTACGGACATTTTTTCTTCGCCATCTTTGACGACAACCATTAGCTTCTTAGCCTGTTCACCAACGCGCTCTAGTACCCAGCTTTTCATCTTGGTGCTTCTAACGCTGGTAATAGCCCCTTTGGTAATCTCTTGGACTAACTGTTCAACGTCCTGTAGTTCGGTTGCGGCGTAAGCTGTAGCGGCTTTAGCTAAAGGCACATCCACACGGATACCACGTTCATTGATACGCTCATTGATATGGTAATCAAGTAATTCTTCTTCGGTGAGTTGGCGCATATGTTTACTGACATTACGCATAGCTCTTACGTCTTGACGACAATAGTTCGCCATTTCACTTAGCAAAGTAGGGTCATAGTTAAATGTACCATCTGCCCTAGGAATACTCAACTGTCTTACCAATTGTAAGCCTTTAAAGTCCTTCTTCATAATGGCACTAGAAAATCTACCAGCATCTTCTAAAGAACCGGGATAACAATTAGCTCTAGCTTGAGCCGCAGTACAGTACCAACTTGTGAGCTTTGGCTCTGGCACATCAAAAGAAGGGCAAAGCACATACCAAGTAATGAGGCGATCAAAAGCGGCATTGTGGGCGCGTATTTGACCACCCGATTTGAAATGGTCAGCAACACGTTTTGGAAACGGCTCATTTGGAGTCCACATGATTACTCTCTCATCATCAAAAGAGTAGCCAAGGTAAATGATCTCAGTACTAGGGTCTTGGGCGTAGTTATACGCTCCAGCCGTTAGCAGATTGCATCTTGATCTTGTTTCGTAGTCGAGCCAGAGGGTTGTCATTTAATTAATTGTTAAATTGGCGTTGAGTTTCAGCGAGGGTTTTATTGTTAATTACCCATTCAAGTCTTTTTAAGATAGATTGGGTAGTTTCTAAACTAATAGCTTCTTTCAAAGCTAAAAATAAAGTGTCGAATAAAGGCGCAATAGCTTTTATATCCCCTTGTATGGCGGCAACGCCTACACCATCAGAAGGCATTGCTATAAAAGCAAAGCTATCTGCATCGGGGCACATTTTTGATATTGTTTGCTCAAAGCTATTCATTATGATTTCCCTTGCTTATGTTTGCGACCAACGCCTTTTTTGGTGCTGGATTTACTCTTGGTGTGATGAATCTTCTCGCTCTTAGCCCCAAGGCTAGGAAAGATATTTTCAAGCTTTACGCCAGCGGCTTTAACCAATGCAAGTTTGACTTGACTAATGGCTCTACGATCATCTGGTGATAGGTTTTCTTTTTTCATTTTGTTCTCTAGGTTAGGTGGGGTCAGTAAGTCTTTTTAGTCTTTCCACTTCGTGTAATCAAGCTGAATAGTGTCGAACTAACCCCATATTACTTAAACTGCTCTACGGCGGCGCGTTGGCGCTACTGCTTCTACTTCGTCAACCATTGGTGGCTCTTCAAGCTCCAACTCAGGTTGTTCTTCATCGCTACCACCATCCATCGACACCCAGTTAAGGATTTCAAATTCAGGGATAAAAATTTTACCGAACTTGTCGTGAACATAATGGGAGCTTTTTAGCTTAACAATTGCTACTGGTGTAGATGGATCAGCAATAATATGCTCTGACACATCTGTACCTAGCTCTTGTACTGCACGTTTGCCACCCAAAGAAGCTGTTGCGAAACGTGCCTCTAAGCCTTCATCAGACCCAGACATACATTTCATTGCAAAGCCAATCTGTTGCTCCCAACCTTTAGGAGCGCCATCAGGCGCGGCTTCTAATGCTGGCAATGGTTGTGTAACTGAAACCATTTTTTCGCCTAGTAACTGCCCTGCTCCCCAAGCTACAAAGCCGTGAACGAAAGAGAAAGGGTTAATAGCCCATTCTGAATCCTTCTCAACACCTGTTTGATCTGCACCAAAAGTCCAATGCCCTGTCTTGTCCATCTTAGCGATAACAACACCAACATCATTGGTTTTGGAAAGATTAGCGCGAAGTGCTTTAGCTAAGTCCTGTACTGCTGGGAGTCCTGCTGATTTAAATGTAGTTAAATTTGACATTATTTTATTCCTGAGATTAAGTTAATTTTGAAAGGGCGGCGGTGATTTGCTTCCCAATTTGTAATACCGCTGGTCTTGGATCAGAGTCCTCAACCAACGTACTGCCTGAACTAACAGCCACCACTAATTCCTCTGGCAATTCGAGCTTGTGTTTTTTAAGCACCTTCTCAGCTTTGGCGGGGGAAATAATAGATTCCTCTATTAGCTCAGTTAGATCAAGTCCAAGTTCTGCCATCTTCAGCAACATCTTGTCCTCGCTAACCCATTGTCTAGTAGCCCTTTTAGCTACCAGCTTGTAACCTTTTATAGCAATATCTTCTTCTAACATCTGATGCGCTAACGATCTGAGGTCAGCGATCCAGCCTTCAAGAATGTCGGCATTGCGTAAGTAATTTCCTACCATCACAGGATCAATGTTTTTCCATTGAACCATCAAGGCACGATCTACTTCACCTGTTATCTTAGGACAAGTTGGTTTGGCTGTACACCATTTGCAATGTGAGCCTACCTTTAAAGTAGCGGAAGCATGAGCCGATTCTTTAACTGCACTTGCTAATTCAATTTCAAATTCTTTGATACGAGCAGGAGTAGTCACCCAGCGCTTCATCATAGGAGGCTGAATAATAATAATTTCAACTTCTGCTACGCCTTCAAATATCCATTTGGTTTCAGGTGTACGCATAGCCGCCGCCGCATAGAACATTCCTTGCATATTTTCTTCGGCTTCAACGATAACACCCGCGCCAAACTTCCAATCAAGTACAACAGCCCTATTAGGTAGTTTCCCTAATACATCACCAGAACCAAAGACACCATCAAGAAACTTATCAAAGTGAACCTCGGTTTCAACCATGAACTCCATTTCGCCATTAGGATCGACTTCGGCAAAGCGTTCTAATGCGGGTTTGATCTTTTCATCTAATAGCGCTTGTGTAAATGTATGGGCTTTGTATTTTGTGCCAAGTAAAGATTCGGGCGTAACGCCTTTATCTAATACTTCTGCAATGATGTTATGCAGTAATGTGCCTTCATCAGCGTATTTGCTGGATTTTTGGGGAGGCATCTTGGCTACCAATGCCACCGATGCGGGGCAGTTGATAACGCGTGAAGCGGTTGATCCGCCTACGATAGATGAGTGATTAGCCATGATCTTTTAACCTTTATCTTTAGCATTAATTTATTTAGAACGTCCAGTATACACACAAACAAATCCGTTACGCAACAGATTTTATGATATATTTACAAAATGACAAGAAAAACAAAAGCATTAAAAGAACATGAAATTGAAAATTACTTTATATGGCAGGTGGAAATAATGGGCGGCAGAACCTTTAAATTCAAGACTACTACGCAACGCGGCGTATCAGATCGTATAGCCTGTTTACCTAATGGGGACACTTGGTTTGTGGAATTGAAGCGTCCTAAAGGCGGCTCTATATCCCCTATGCAAGAACTGTTTGCTGAATCAATGATTGCGTTAAAGCAACAATATGCGTTGCTAAACACAGCAGAAGCCATTAATGAATGGGCGGCAGGTATAAAGCTATGAAACTACGCGATTACCAAGAGCAATCAGTTGATTTCCTATATGAGCGCGATAGGGCGATGATCCTTGCGTCTGTTGGCGCTGGCAAGACTGCCATTGCCCTTACAGCTATGCAAGCCTTATACAACGACCATCATGTCAATCGCTGGCTAGTCTTAGCGCCCAAAAGAGTATGCACAGATGTATGGGCGCAAGAGTTGGCTAAGTGGACTCCCAAGATGAACATGGCAATAGCGGTGGGAACGCCTAAACAACGTCAAGAAGCCTTCAAATCCAAAGCGCAGATCGTTGTAACCAATTACGACAATATCCAAACCTTGCCCGATTTAGCAGGGTTTGATGGCATCGTATTTGATGAATTAACCAAGCTCAAGAACCCTTCTGGTACTAGGTATAAACACCTACTTAAAGTAATTGATCGTTTTAAGTTTCGTTGGGGATTAACAGGCTCTTTTACGTCTAATGGTTTAGAAGATGTGTTTGGTCAATGCAAAGTGATAGACCAAACCCTATTGGGTAGGAGCAAAGGCGCGTTCCTACAGCAGTACTTTGTGTGTGTCAATCGTGACTTTGGCGATTGGCAACCTCGGCTGGGCGCATTAGAAGCCGTGATGCAGAAGATTCGCCCAGCCACCTTCTTATTAGAGTCAGCCGAATATAAAGACAAGCTCCCGCCTTTGCATACAGTAGAGATACGTTGTAGCTTGTTAGACCGCAAGCCTTATGACAAGATGAAAAAAGACTTTGTTTACCAATTTCCAGAAGCACAAATCATCGCGGCTAATTCGGCTGTAGTAACCCAGAAGCTACAACAGATGGCATCAGGCTTTTGTTATCACACAGAACGAACACCCTCTAGTACCGCAGGGCAGTTTGATTCAGTTAAAACACCTGTATGGTTCTCAGATCACCGATTTGAATCATTAGACGATCTTTTATCAGAGAATCAACACGCTAATACGTTGCTTGTTTACAACTACAAAGAAGAACTAGAAGAACTCAAACGCCGTTACCCTCATGCCCAGACAATCAATGACTATAAGGCTATCGAGCGTTGGAATGAGGGCAAGATTGAGTTGTTATTGATTCACCCCAAGTCCGCTGGGCATGGCTTAAATCTTCAGTATGGTGGTAGCAAGATGGTGTTTGTATCTTTGCCTTGGAGCTTAGAATTGTTTGAGCAAACCATAGGCAGATTGCATAGGGGTGGGCAAAAGCACGATGTCTGGTGCTATGTTCTATTAACAAATAAAACGATTGACGAACGAATCTGGGAGGCTTTGGCTAATAAAAGGGCTATTTCAGACATTGCAATTGAAGAACTTAAATAAATTTGTTGCACTATCAATAAATCTGTTACACTAAATCCCTTGAAAGGAATTAAAAATGAATTGGATTAAACAAACGCCTAAAGCAAGTGACTATAGTTGGAGAACTTTAACGACTATTTTGTCTAATCTTGGAGAAGAAGAAGTATTGGAATTGCTTAAATCAGAAAAGAAAAATGAAAAGCGCTGGTCTATTTTGCAACGTCTACATCAGCGATACAACACTTTGCGAGTAGCAAGAGAACGCGTAGAGTTATTTGCGGTCACTAAAAAATGAACGAAGTTGAAAAGATGCTGATTGATGGCACAACGGCATATATGACACCAGAAGTAATCGTCATATTTAAAGTAGAACCCAGTTATGACGCGATAGCTAAAGCGCGTGAAATATTGGATAGTGTTACAGATACCTTAATTTTGAGGCAACTGGAAAAGTAGTAAATGATTAACTAGAGGAAAAATCATGGCACATGAATTAACGCAACGTAGTAACGGATTTGTTGAAATGGCTTTTGTAGGTGAAACCCCTTGGCATAAGCTAGGGCAAGAGCTTGAAGAAGGCGCAAGCATTGAACAATGGCAAGTAGCCGCTGGCATGGATTGGAGCATTGAGCGTTCACCTGTTCGCTTTAATGCACAAGGCAACGACCAAATCTATTCAGGTCAAAGTGTTTTATATCGGTCTGACGACAATACGCCATTGTCTGTTGTATCAAATCGCTATAAACCAGTTCAACCTAGAGAAGTTCTTGGGTTCTTCCGTGATTTAGTGGCAGAGAACGGCTTTAAGATTCACACGGCTGGCACTCTTATGGGTGGCAAACGGATGTGGGCATTAGCTGAAACAGGTAAGTTTGGCGAAGTTTGTAAAGGCGATGGCATTGGTGGTTTTTTATTGCTATCTACTTCTTGCGACAAGACACTAGCCACTACTGCTAGGTTCACAACAGTTCGCGTAGTGTGTAATAACACCCTTACAGCGGCGGTTAACCGCGATGTGAACCAAGTATCGTTTAGCCATATTCAGCAATTTGACCATGTAGCAGTTAAAGCCCAGCTTGGTAATGCGGTGGAGAGCTTTGGGTCATTTATGGAAATGGCAAAACATTTGCAAAAAGCAAAGTTAAGCGCTGAAGAAGCAAAAGATTTTGTAAGTTTTTTAGTGGCTACTTCAGTTCAATTAGCTGATGAAGAATATGACGTAACCACCAATCGAGCATATAAAAAGATTTTGGCGCTTTTTAATGAAGAAGCTAAAGGCATTGAGTTAGTAGGTCATACCAAATGGGGTATGGTTAACGCGGTTACAGAATACTACGACCACTTTAACCCTACAAGATCAGACGATGCACGGCTTAATAGCGCATGGTTTGGGGCTGGCGAACGCGCTAAGAACCAAGCTTTAGACCTTTTATTAGTTTAATTAGGAGATAGCATGAACGAACATATCTGGACAGCAAGTGGGACTGACATCGAAGAACGCTGGATCAAACAGTACGGATGGGTTCGCCCTTCCGAACAGCCTGAGTATCAGGCAAAGTACAAGTATTATCAAGAGCTTCCTTTGCGGAAGTTAGACGATGTAGCAAAAGCCCAGTACGAAAGTGTTTTAAAAAGGGCAAAAGTAGTACGCATTAAATGAACGATATAGCCATGCTATTTGCTTTTTTGGTAATAGCTGGCTTTATCTTAATTATTATTTTATACGCTAGAGGATATAAAAAATGAACGACCTTTCACACGATATTAAACACGCAAGACAGTTACTTAGCCACATAGAGATATTGGATAATAACGCCCATATCAACGGCTATAAACCAATCTATGATGCAGTTCAAGAGCTACAAATTTGTATTCAACTATTACTTATAAAGACAGCAGACTACGCATGACTACTTTTACCACCAGCGACAGAGAAGAAGCTGAAAGAGAGCCAGTTCCTTTTTTTGGTTGGATTGACAAAGAAGATACTGAAATGATGCTTAGACAACAGCTTCGGGTCATGCAAACTGAAATAGAAGCGTTGAAAGCCAAGCTAAAGCAATATCACTTAAAAGAAGATTTAGATAGAAACCTAAATTTAATTTATGGCAAGGAGTTTATTAAATGAACAATGAACCAGTAGCGTGGATGCACAAAGAAAGCGGTCAAGTATTTGCTGGTATGGGAAGCCCAATAAAACCTGATGATTTTATTTCACTCTACACCCATCCAGCAGACCGCATAGCTGAATTGGAACAAGCGTTAGAAAACATCATAGCTATTTCTGACAGAAAACATGACGCATGGGACAAGGCTAAAGAATTACTAAAGAAAGCGAGTGAGAAATGAACTTTATAAACTGGGTATTTGATGGCAGTTTTAAATGGTGGTTACTTGCAGTTGTGATTGTTTACATTATTGCTAGATTTATTTAAAGAAAAATTCTAAATTCAAGAATATCGAATACTTATACTTAGTATATTGTTGTATATCTATCGCCATTGATGCTTTTTAATAACTTGCTCCGATTCGTAATCGGTATGGCAAAAGGCATTACAAAATAACCCTTTAACAATATTGTCATTGCAATATAAACAACGCCCAGTAAAAGAATGATTTTTGGGTTTAGAACGAGCAATTTGAATAGCTAAATCCCGATCCCGTTCTTCATTGTCTGAAGCCATATCGTAAATATCGGTCATACCAGCCCATCAAATAATTTTTCTTCAGCTTGTCTACGCCTAAGTAGTCCAGCCATGTGACGACCAGCCGCCATATCCCATTTTTCAAATTCTAATGCCGCACCTTTCATATCGCCAGCATTAATTTTTTTTAATAGGGTAGAACCAGCAAAGTTTCCTGCTCCAACATTAAAAACAAAGTCTACAAGGGCATCAAATTCATCTTGAGTTATGTCTGTATGTATTTTATTAGCTACTGTCATTTCTGATTTTTGAACATCTTGCATTAATAATTCTTCAGCTTGTTCTTGAGTTATGGTCATATTGGGATGAACATCAGAACCAGTATGCCCATAACCAACAGTCCAAGGGCTACCACCAGTTCCCGGATCAGGATAAGAAGTAAGTCTGCATCCTTCAAAACTTTCTGTAAGATGAAGCCCATTTTTAGAATAAATCATTTAGCTACCGCATCATATTGAGCATAGCAAGCTTCTAATCCAGTTCTTATTTGGTCTGCTCTGGAAGCTTCCCTAATAAGAAATTCTGCATCCTCGGCAGAAAGGGCTGTCCCAGTTCCATTTTGTCCATTACTGGAGCTTTGGCTACGATTGGGTCTGTTCCGCAAGCTGATAAGAGCATCAGCAAGCTGGGAATTAATATTAGCAATTTGAGCATCTTTAGCCTTCCTTATTTTGTCAGTATCTTCTTGGCTTTGAACTTCTTTATCATGGACAGCTTTAGCTTGAGCTACTTTATAAGCATCCAATTTATAAGATTCATATTTTCCATAACCAATGCCACCCATTGCTAAAACAGCAAGACCAATCATTATGTAACTATTTATGGATAATGGAAACATTACCTAAATCCGCTTATTCTTGGCGAAAAAACGAATGTGGCTTGATATGGATCAGGCTTTGGCTGGACATTATCATCGACCAAACCACGCACATTCCAACCCAAATTAATATAAATACAACGACTAAAACCAATAGGGGCAACAACAGTAAATTGAAATAATCCATTAGCGTGAACCAAACACCACCCTGCTTTTGCATTGTCATTATCCTTAATGGTTTTGTCCCCAGATACTTGCGTGTAATAAGGGTTAGTTAAATAGCGTAATGCAAAACTATACGCTGGATTGCGCCATAGCCAATGTACTTGTGACCACCATTGATTAGGTGGAAACATAGTTTGGAAAGTAGCATCACCATTTAATGAATTATCAGGTGTTTGAAACCAAGATAGCCAAGTTGGAAATCTTGGTTCAACAGCTTTATAAGAATGGTTATTACACCAGCCCATTAAAGGTTTAGCAAATATAGGAAGAATGGGAGCAATAATAACTGCCAATAAGGTTAATGCAAGATTGATTGGTATAAAAATTAAATATAGCAAATAGATCATTTTTCATCCAATGGTTGAGTAGTTACAAAGCGCAATATAGCAACAATAACGCCAATCCCAATAAGGATAACGCCATAATATTTTGGATCAATAATGTTTTGGACATAAGAAAAATTATCTGCTAAAGCACCAAATATAACAAGAAGCAAGGAAAACCACATAGTCCTTGATTTGTGCATTGCTTTCATTTTTTTTTCAAAATAGGCTTTTTGATAGTTTTTTTAACTGCTACTGGTTTTTTAACAGTTTTAGCCACTACTTTTTTGGCTATTGGTTTCTTTTTAACAGGAAAAACTGGAATAATAGCTGGTTCAGGTTTTTTACGAAGTAAAGCACAAATAGTTTTAAACATTATTTATCTGCCTTTTTATCCAATTTGTCCTCTATTTTGTCTAATTTTGCAAAAATAGCAATAGCAATTTTGTCAAAATCTGATTTAGACATATAGTTTCCAGCTATAAGAATCTCAATAGTGTTTACTTTTTCTACCAAAACCTTATCTGCCGATTGTAAATCTTTAACTGCATCCCAAATAACTTTTAGAACCCATCCGCCCAAAGCACCACATAAAGCTAACGCATAATTAAAAAGTGTTTGGTCGAACATAAAAAGCCTTTTTATAGATAATTTTTAACAATCTCTGGCTTTACAAAACTACTAGGGTTATGTTCTGTTGCTTCCCACCAAAGAAACTGATTTTTTGATAGATTATCACGATTTTCAAGTAAATTGGTGTTTTCTGGATGTCCAAATATTAAAGGGTCTGATACTGACCAAAGAACAATGCCCGATTTTTTTTCATCCCAAGCTAAATGCTGAAAAAAGCTGTCTACGCCAATCCAAATTCGACATTCTTGGATTAACTTTCTAAGTTCTGGGATTGGCAAATTTTTACGAAAATCATAAACTAACTGTTCTTCTCCTTCTACGCCTATTTGAATAATAGGTTCATTAATCATGGAGATTAATTGTTTCCAATAAGGGTAGTTTTTAGGGTTAGTTTTGCCATTTCTTAATGGTTTGGCAAAAGGGTGAATGATTATCATAAATAAAGCTTTCTGTAGGCATTTTCTAAGCTATCAGTCCACTTCCATTGATCCATCTTGCCATAGATATTCCATTGATCTATGTTACCAAAAAGGTGCTGTGCTTCAGCTATAGAACGACAAGGGATTATTTCAGGATAGCAACCAAAGACAACTGGATTTTTGATAGAACCCAATATGGAATTAAATACAATATGATCCCCAAGTCCAGAATTGAGAACAACAACAGTATTGTCATTAAAACTGAGTGTGTTTCTAAATATTTGTTCGTCATGGTCGTACATCTCCTTCTTTGTTTCAGCACGAATACCCCCTTGAGGGTTTTTCATGTGCCAAGAAACAGCATTAGGTACAACCAATACTTTATATCCTTTTTTGTATAAACCATAGGTAAATAGCGTTTCTTCACGATGAGCTACTCTGGAAAGACCTAAATTAAAGTCATAGACCCCTGCCCGATATAAAAAAGAACAATGTAAATGCTCTACTTCCCTAATGCCATCAATAAAATTCCATTGAATATTAGGCTCAGAATCAATGTTTTTAATTAACCCCGTAGATTTAGAAGTATCTTGTAATGGTGGAGTAAGAATTGCACCACCTACAGCCCCAACATTGGGAAACTGTGTAGCATGGCTATACAGGCTTTGCAAGACTGTGGCTTCAGGAACGCAATCATCATCTACACGCCAAACCCAATCAAAATCCATACGATTAGCCATTTGATGAATGTGATGTTGTCCTTTTTTTTCAGCAAATAACCACTTCCATTCAATACCTTTAATAGCCATTATTTGAAAGAAATGCTGATAAATCATTTCTTTTCGCATATCTTGGGGTTCATCATTGTCGTCAAAAATAACAATTTTGTTAGGTAGCCAAGTTTGATTAATAACAGCTTCTAAAACTAAAGGAAGCGTTGTGTGATAACGCCCCCTAGTTGCTATTGAGCATAGTATTTTAGGCATTATCCCACCTACAAATCATTAAATTACAACGATTTTCAGGTGTAATTTCTTGCATTACATCTGAAATTTCTCCAGCTTCATTTATGTAATTAAAGTAAAAATCAGAAAAATGATTTTCATTTAATCCATGTAGCTTATGATGTTCACCCCAGAAGCCTTTAGGCTCATTGTGTGGAACTGTAATTAATAAAGTGTCGCAATGTCGTTTAAGCATTTCAACAATCTCTAATCCATTGTCTAAATGTTCAATTACTTCAAAAGCAATAATGGTGTCGTAGTGGTCAATTCCAATTTTATTAATATCAACATTAACAAATTCGCAATTAGCTCGCCATTCCTGTTCTTTAGCAACTTGAATAATAATTGGATCGTAATCTATACCCATATAAGTATAGTTATCAGGTAAAAATTGACACCCATACCCAGTAGAACAACCAATCTCTAATATAGATGTTCCTCTTAAATTTTGTCTAGCCCAGTTATATCTTTGAGTTTCTCTAGGAAATACTGGATCACCTTTAAGAAATACGGCTCTTTCATAGTTGTTTGAAAGCCGCCACCGATACCAATCTGGATGGTGTTCTTTTGCTAATGCTAAAACATGAAGTTCTAGTATTTGTTCCCATTGAGTTGCTACATCTAATCCATAAATTTTCTTGGATTGCATCACTAATCCTTATTAAATATTTACAATACTATCCATCTTGATCCACTTGGGACTGTAACTGTTATACCACCACTAATTGTAATTGCTCCTACTGATGAAGCTGAATATCCTGTTGGAATTGTATAAGATGTTGCTACAGTCATATTATTTAAAACAAGACCATTACTTGCCAACAGTTCTGAAGCAGATAACTCACCAGTAGATGGCTTAAATAAGTGTTTTGCATTGCTAGTATAGATAGTGCTGGCTGTGCCACTAGTTGCTGTTACTGATACTGGGTAAATATTAGTGCTAGTAGCTACATCATTACTAATAGAAATACTAGCCGCAGAGCTACCAGAATAGCCAGAATAACCAGAATAACCAGATACTCCACTACCACTATATCCACTAATACCAGAACCAGAATATCCTGAAATACCGCTAAATCCTGAATAGCCACTTGTGCCATTTGTTCCAGATATACCACTAAAACCTGAATATCCAGAAGTTCCAACAGCACCAGAATAGCCACTTATGCCTGAGAATCCGCTGTATCCGCTTACACCTGATCCACTATAGCCGCTGATGCCGCTGTAACCAGAATACCCAGATACTCCAGATCCGCTGTAGCCAGAGTAACCAGAATAGCCAGATACTCCGCTTCCAGAATATCCGCTATATCCACTATAACCACTCACACCGCTACCAGAAAAACCGCTGATACCGCTGAACCCGGAATACCCACTAAAACCGCTTACACCACTTCCTGAGTATCCAGAATATCCACTTACACCACTTCCAGAATAACCGCTGTAACCACTTATTCCGCTAAATCCAGAATAGCCAGAAGTTCCGCTACCAGAGTAACCTGAATAGCCAGAGTAACCAGAAACGCCACTACCAGAAAAGCCACTATACCCGCTAATGCCAGAGAAACCAGAATAACCGCTTATACCGCTACCGCTGTAACCAGAATAACCTGATATGCCACTATAGCCAGAAAAACCACTAAATCCACTTGTTCCTACCGAACCTTGTAAATTAATAGTCCAAGGATATGTCCCCATGCCAGCGTAATTATTTACATTAAATGAAAATAATCCTGTTGTTGGGTTATAAGCAGTTACAGTTACATCTGCATAATTTGAAATATTATAAGCAATAATGGCTGTTTGACCAACAGTCCAACTTAATCCAGTACCAACAATAATTGCACCATTTATATCACCTAAAGCAAAATCAGGATCAGTACTTGTAGTTGCATATTTGTCACTATAACCAGATGTTCCACTAAATCCAGAATAACCACTTATTCCGCTAAAGCCGCTATAACCTGAAATGCCAAAGCCAGAATAACCACTTATTCCTGAAAAACCAGAATAGCCACTTATTCCAGAAAATCCGCTAAAACCAGAAATCCCACTATCGCCTGACCAGCCTGAAATTCCAGAAAAACCAGAAATTCCTGAATAACCAGAAAAACCAGAAATTCCGCTATAACCTGACCAACCACTTATTCCATTTGCAATGGCAAAAATAATTGCTTGGTCATTAATAAATCCGGGTGCTGTGCCAGTACCAGCAGAAGAAACTAAAGTAACTGGAATAGTAAAATAACTGCCAACATTAGTTGGTGTTCCAGTAATTACCCAAGTTTGTGAATTTGCACTATTACTTTGATCTTGAATAACAAATTCTTCAGTTGTTGCAAGTAAAGCTAAAAATACATTAATGTCTACGCCATTTGCCGCTAAATTACTAACATTGATTTGAGTAGAAGCAACTTGTAATGCGTTATTCCAAAGCAAGTAATCAGAACCGGGATCACCGCTGTTTAAAATTGTATTAGCTTTGTAAAAGTAATAATTGCTGGATATGCCACTTGATCCAGAAAATCCAGATATGCCAGAATACCCGCTAAATCCTGATATTCCGCTATCACCAGAAAAACCAGATATACCTGAATCGCCACTATATCCGCTATAGCCGCTAATTCCAGAATCACCTGACCAGCCCGATATTCCGCTGTCGCCAGAAAAACCAGAGTATCCACTTATTCCGCTGTCACCTGAGTAGCCAGATATTCCTGAATCACCAGAGTAGCCCGATATTCCGCTATCTCCGCTAAATCCAGATATTCCAGAGTCACCGCTAAAACCAGAATATCCCGAAATTCCTGAGTCACCAGAATAGCCAGAAATACCGCTATCACCAGAAAATCCGCTAATACCACTATCGCCTGAAAATCCCGATATACCAGAATCACCAGAGTATCCAGAAATGCCCGAGTCGCCACTATAACCGCTGTATCCCGACACGCCTGAACCAGAGTAACCGCTGATACCAGAATCTCCGCTAAAACCGCTGTAACCGCTTATTCCTGAATCACCGCTAAAGCCGCTTATGCCTGAATCTCCGCTATATCCGCTTTCGCCAGAGTAGCCGCTAAATCCTGAGTAACCAGAAAAACCTACAATTTGACCAGCATTGAACCATTCAGAACCATTCCAAACCCATAGGTCACCATCAGAATCAACAATATAAGCATCGTTAACTTGATTGCCAGTTGGTGGTAAATCTGCTGGGGTAGGAACAGAACCCAATAAATTAATTGAAGTTCCTTGTTGACCACTATAGCCACTATAGCCAGAAAAACCAGAGTACCCAGAAGTGCTATCACCAGAATAGCCTGAAATTCCAGAATCTCCAGAATAACCAGAATCTCCCGAATAACCGCTAAACCCACTATAACCAGAATAACCAGAATAACCAGATGTTCCTACGCCTGAAAACTGTGTCCAAATAATGGGTGTTACATCAATTGTTCCTACTTTAGGAGCAATAACTATCCAACCTGTACCAGCATTAACAGTTCCATATTGAATAAAAGTAAAAGCACCGGGAACTTCATCCCAGATGTTCATGTCAATTGATCTTGACCATTCTGTTTCAGAAGCTACATAAATACCATTTTGAGCAGTATTTTGTTGATCTTTTACGCAAACACGATCACCAGCCACAATTTGATAGTTATCAACAATGGGTAATCCATAAAGATCAATATCCCCTTGTTCTGGAGTAGTTCCACATTGGCAAGAAGCTTTAGGGGTTAACCCTTGTGCTATTGCATCTACATACTCTTTGTTTGCTATATCAATAGGGTTTACAGGTAAGGTATCTATTTGACCTGTAACAGCAAACATATTTTGAAAAGCGGCTGAATAATAGCCATTTTCCATGCCATAAATTTGTACAAAGGCATCTGAAGAACCAGCAGTATCTAAGTTAACTGCAAAAGAACCAAAAGCCCATGCTTGGGGAATAGTGTTCTCATCACCACGAATAACTGTAAATACATCACCAGTTCTAGCTGTTACTAAAACAATTTCATTTACTAAAGCATTAATAGCACTAACCAAAGTGAGTTTAAATGCTTCATTAGCTTGTGGGTTTGGAAAGTACTGCCCTGTACCAGCCGCTACATAAATAGTTGTATCAGTAGAGCTTACTGGTAATGCAAGAGTGGTTTGCGCTTGATTGGCAAATAACAATATTGTCATGGTAAACCCTAAGTAATACTGTTAAATAATTGCGTAAGTATCGTCTGTTACACCAGTAAATTTAATTTCTGTAACTGGGAAAGTCAAAATATAATAGATTTGACCAGTAGCAGTTCCAGTAGGCGTTACTGCACCATAGTAACTTACACCATTATCCAAAGAAAATTGAATTGTTCTAGTTTCATCAGAAGAATTAAGAACAATTGTTGCTGGGTAAACTAAATTAGGAATTAATACTTCTAAAGAAGTTTCAGTAAGAGTGCCTGTAATGGGGCTACCATAGTTGTAAGTCATAATTAAAATCCTTCAGGTTTTGGATATTTAGCTTTTACTTCTAAGCATTTTTGTCGATATTTTTCTAAAGCAATTTGGTCATTTTTAACCCAAGCATCTAAAAATTCACCAACTTCTGGATAGCTATACATACGATCACGAAGGTAATCAGGCGAATCAAACCCAGTAGGAATGGACTCTTTATAGCTAGTAATACCAATTGTTTCAGCTTTTTTAGCAGAAATTTCTGTTAAATTATTAGGCTTTAAATGGTCTTGAGAGCCGTCAGCGGCAAAACCATATAACTTACCTTCATTGTCTTGATAATGTTTCATTCATAGTCCTTAATATAGTTCTGCCCAGTTATAGACACCTTGACCACTATTTAATTGGTATGTAGCACCCGGTGGGACAATAACAAAAGCACCGCCATAAGAACCGCACCCGTTAAACTGCCATTGAAACCATTGTATAAATTGTCCGTTAATATAAACTTGAATAGATGATCCAGTAGAGCAAGTAGTAGTTGCTGAAACGGCTATTGGATAGCTATAAGAATTGGTATATTGAGTATTAAAACTTCTAGAAACTATATGCCAAGTAGTTCCACCAAAACCTAATCCTTGAACAACTTGCAATTGATTTTGCACAAATGCCGTAGTTGCTATTTGAGTAGTGCTTGTACCATTGGCGGCTGTAGGGGCGGCAGGTACACCTGTTAATGTTGGGCTATAAATTGGAGCATAGTTAGCCAATTGGTTTTGAACCCAAAGCGTATTAGGAATAATTGTACTAGTGTCATTAAATGCAGGAGTTGGTACTCTAGGAGTGCCTGTAAAGGTTTGGCTGTTAATTAAAGCATAAAGCGTTAAATTGACATTTCCGTCAGTAACTACCCAAGCATCAAAAGTGGAACTATAGGAAAGGGTAATTGGATAGCCAGCACCGGGGATTTCATTACCAGTTAATGCAGAGTTGTTTCCAACTACAACAGGTTTTACACCAGTAGCAGTAGAACCAAGGGTTAGATTTAAAGTAGCAGAGCTAGTATTAGCATAAGCTGATTTAACAACAATAGACATTCCATCTGTTAAAGCTGTTAAATTGGATGGGATTGTGGCTGTTAAAGCATTGGCTGAACCTGAAGCTACAGCAAAAATATAGTATTGATTTTGTAATTGAACTGATTGGACTAAATCATCCATTACCCCAGCAGTATCATAGTTCCCAACAATATCATCAATCAAAAATGGAGTTTTAGAAGTACCTTCTTGACCACGAACAACAGTTAAAGTGTCGCCTGACCTTGAAGTACAAAGGCAAATTTCAAATACAGTAGCCGAAGTTGAGCTAACTAAAGTAACTTTAAATGCTTGCCCAGAACTGGGATTTGGAAAAAGTGCGCCAGTACCCGCCGCTACTTTAATAGTAGTTGTAGTAGCTGTAATACCAGCCGCTAAAGTGGTTTTGGCATTATTGGCATATAATTGAATAGTCAAGATTCATTTTCCTTTAAATAAGATATTGCTCTAGTTAGCAATTCAATAGAATCCTTATATAAACCTAAACCAGTATTACAAGTAAAGCACAATAAACCTCGAACTTTATTAGTTTTATGACAATGATCTACAGCTAATGGTTTATGAGATTTTCCCCATCTTGCACCTTTAACGGCATTATTTTCAGGGTTTTGACATATTTTACATACCCCATTTTGACTTTCTAAAATTTCTAAATAGTCATTGTAAGTAATACCATACTGTGCTTTTAATGTTTTATTTAAATATGTAATAGGATATTTTTCAGATTTTCTATATTTTGCACTAATTTCTTTTACACGATCTTTATTATTTTTTTGCCATTCAGCAGTACGAGCTAAATCCTTTGAAGTATTCACCTTTTTTTTAGGATTAGTTTTTTGCTGAATAGTCATATCATCCCACCAAAGCCTTTACTTCATCTTCGGAAAGACCTAATGCGGCTAGTTTAGCTAGTGCAGAAGCCTTTGCATCTTTAGTGGCTTGTTCTGCTTTTGCTTCGGCAGCTTGGAGTTCAGCTAATTTAGCTTTTGCGGCAGCTTTATCGTAGGATACTTGTTGCTCATTAGCGTCATAAGCAATATCGCCACGAATAGTTACGATGGCTGGATTAAGAACATAAATGGCTTGATGAATATTAATCATTGTGCAATTTCCATAAGAATAATTGAAGAAATTGAATTGTCGGATTGAACTCCAACTAATGAGATACTTCCACCACCATTTGATAATTGTGTTTTATAAGTTACAGAAGAAGTGGTAGCAGGAGAGTGCAAATAAGATAAAGTAGATTGAATTCCTTCTAATGCTAATGTTGAGGCTGTATATCCATAATTGTATGCAAAAGAACTAATAACAGAGCCATTTGCCAATAATTGCAAATTTAATCTATTTCCAGCATCAGCAGAAGATTTATATCCACCATTTTGATTTACTAAAACAAGAATTTTGCTTGTAGAAAATAAAGGAGTAATGGAAGCCGTTAAACCTGTATCAACAAAAGAACTTGTTGCACTTGAAACAAAAGTAGAATAAGTAGCATTAACCACTTGCAACACTTTCGATTGCGCTCCTTGAGTGCCTGACCCTATTGGAAATGTGACTCCGTTGTCACCCGATAAGATGATGCTCATAATGTTTCCTCCGCTGGTAATGGTGTATTGCCTTCAGCTACCCATGCAAGGTAGGCTTGGTAATCTGTGTTGTCAGGGTCGAATGGGATGAAAGCACCATCAGATAATCTTTGAATCATGTCTGATTTTTTAGTAATAGGGTTATTTAGTAATTTATACATTTTTTATAACTCCGCAGAAATAGAAATACGGCTTGTTCCTATGCCACCATCGTAAATATAAGAGGCTTGCCCAACAGTTAAACTTGTTCCTGCTTGTGATATCGCTGTATTGTAAATATTTGAAACAACAAATGTTGGATTTGTTGTTAATGATTGTGGCAAACAATACCAAGCCCCTGAAGCAGTAATTGTAGGAGTTGTTCTTTTTGGGACTTGGAAATAAATTAATCCTGATGTTTGAGTAGTGCTTATAATAGCATTAACACAATACGCATTATTGGCGCTTGCAGATGCTCCAAGAATTTCAAAATACCTCTGACAAAGCTGTAACTCTGTACCATACTGACGATACTCAAATCCAGTAGCACTACTTCCTACTTCTAGTTGAACACCAGTAATGTAGAAGGTTGCTCCGCTTGTTCCTACTACGGATGTTGCTCCTGTGGCTGAAGTAACAAAAGATGTTGCAGTCCATGCCCCAGCGGTTGCTGAATAACTAGAGCCAGTACCAAGGCTAAAATTAACATTGATACCTATGCCATTAGTTGTTAACCAAGTACCAGTTGTATCACCAGCAACAGTAACTGAAATAGAAGCCCAAGTATTTGCAACAGGAATTGAATAACTAAATGGATAACAACGATTTGCAGATGCGTTTTGTAATGAACCACCAAAAGTGCCTGTAAGGCTTGAATATACTTGAAATGACAAAGTTACAGTTTTAGCATTGGCCGTTCCCCAGCCTAAATCTGCTATGTTATAGCCTTCTATTTTTTGGGTAACAAGAAACTGGTCTGTTGAATTAATGCTATATGCGGAAGAAGATGTTGTGCCTAAATAATTAGTAAACCCTACTGGTGGAGTTACTGAGCCAGCATTTTGCTGTGCTGTAAATTTAGCTGATTGTGAGCCATAAGAAAGCCATCTGTCAACTGGATAAGAGCCTGAAGCAACACTAGCACCAGCATTTCTTTGGTCAATAACCATCGCACCATTAATAATGCGATTCTTCATTGCAGAGGCATTACCAGCCCCCAGTATTCCACCTTGGGTGGATGTAGTTACTGTGTCTACATTTATTGTTCCGTATGTCATTATGCTGCCCTCACTAATGCGCCAGTAAAATAACAAAATGCTGCACCCGAAATAAGAGTGTTTATTGCAAACCCGCTATTTTGATATATATAGGATTGAAGATAATCACCTGTTCCGTTTAGATATATTACTGAAGTTACTATGGATTCAGCGTAATCACTTACTAATAAAGGTGTAGTTGAGCCGTTTCTATATTGCGCTCCATTTTTTAAAATTACTATACCCATATCTCTTGTTGAGGTCGCAGGGTTAAAAGAACCATGTGCTGTAATGATGTAATATCCTGCTACGGGTGGGCAAAAAGCATAAGCTGGTACAGATAATCCATTTAGAGTTACAGTTGAACCCGTATTGTTAAATGCTCCAGCGGTATCAAACTCTTTTGTATTAATATTTAAAATAGCGCTTGTACTAACGCTTTGTGCCGCACTAGGGTAAGCACTAAACGCTGGCATATTACCGCTAACCATGATTGTCCCAGTAGCATCAGGCAATGTAGCAGTTTGGTTTGAATTGGTTACAGGAGCAGCTAAGGTCATAGACCCTGTGCCACTAGCTGAACCACTAGGTATTAATGAACTCATAATATGTCCTTAAAGTATTACCCAGCGGCTACCGCTAGGAATGGAAACTTGTACAGTAGAAAGAATTGTTATTGCGCCAACACTTTGACCATTTTTACCTGTAGACATAGTATAGTTGTTTGCAATAGTTTGTCCATTCTCATATACCACGCCATCAGCGGAAGCGGAAGCTACTGAACCCCAAGTTACATTTAACCCATCATAGATAATTCCTGTACCTGAAACAGTAGGTGGCGTTAAAAAAGCAGTTGTCCCTGCTGAAGTTTGAATAGGAACTGAGTTGGTTAAGCCGCCTTGTAAATTGGTAGCAGTTGCGGCATTTCCAGTAGTATTTTGATTCCAAATAGGTGCTGTTCCAGCCAAATTAGCAAAGGTATACCCAGTACAACTTGTTAGATTTCCTGCTGTTGGAGAACCCAAATTAGGGGTAATTAAAACTGGAGTGCGTAAAGTTAGGTCATCAATTTCAGTAAAAGTTCCGCCTAAAACAACATAACTAGAGCCTAAAACAATAGGGGTTGCGAAGTTTACATCCAGTTCTGATAAAGGAAGTGGATCAACAGCATTGGCAAAAATATACGGAACAGCCATAAAAATTTCCTTTAATTAAAAGGTATACGAAGTGTACCAACTTATAGGGTCATCTAGATTATTTTTCCATTCAATAGGAATACTGGCATCATTTAGCCAAGGAATAATCCCCGGTAATATATTGACTACATAAGTGTATTGAAAAGGTACATGAAGAACACCAGAAGCTAAAGCAGAAGCAAAAATAGAACTAATAGCATAACCCGGTATTTCAATGGTTATGACATTATCTGCACCATAAGTGACACTAATTTCAAAAGTGTTATCAATTGGAAAATCAACGCCATTAATACCAAAAAGAAATCGTTTAATTCTGCGTTTTAGCCATTGAGTTTCATACTGAAAGCCATCGCCCTTATAGAAGTTCCAAGTCAAAATACGCTTGAAAACATCATCATTTACTACATAGTAGCCAGTAGGAGCAATCTCTGTATCTTGGGAATAAGCCCTAGTATCGTATTCATAGGTGTTATATGCACCAATTGGCGAAAACTGTACAGGAGTTCCTAGGCTTGGTCTTTGCTCACCATATATGGCATAAGCTGTCCAATCTAATAAAGGAGCAGATTGCTTTGTATAAATGGGCAAATTAAGGTTATTGGTATTATCTAGATAGGTCTGAGAGGTATTGTTGTACGCAGTAAAAAAAGCTTGCAAATCCTCGCTATACGGGTCTTTTGTATATTGTTGATAAAGGTAAGCTGGGAGTACTTGGGTAAGCATATTAGCCCTGTACAACAGTAACTAGACTTGAATTAGTGGAAAAATAGCTTTCAGGGTCACCATAAATCAATAAAGTACCTGCTGTTGGCTCAGTATAAACACCATTAATTGTTACTATATAGTCAATTTTAGATACTTGACTTGGAGAAATAATGGGTTCTACTGCATTTTGAAAGGCATCTTGCAATTCATAAGTATTAATTGGTTGACCAACAGGAATACTATTAATGTAATCAACAATAGCTGGGGTTGTTAGTTGAGCTACAGCAGTTGGAGATACTAAATTGGTAGAAATAGTATTCCAAGTAATTGTTATATTAACAGTTTGAGAAGGTGGATTTACAAAAATAATGCTATAAATATCTGGATAATCATCAATAGATACAGTTATATTGCGTAAATTAGGGGTTACAACACCCCCACTTACATAAGAATGACCTACTGTAGTAACACTTAAACTAAAAGATTTTTCATCAATAACAGTAATTGTGTAGTTATTATTAAACCAAGATGGGTTTACTCCAGCTATGGTTACTACCTGACCAGTTGCATATCCATGATTTAAATCTGTAGTTACAACCCCCGGATTGGCTGTTGTAATGGCATTTACAGCTAAAGTAGAGCCTACTAAGTTTGAAATATCAAGAACGCTATTAAATATAGCATTACCTACTTGGTAAGGATCACCGCCCCCTACAATAATTTCCCATTGGTTTGTAGCTACCAAACGAATAGAAATAAGTCTAGCTTGTACTCCCAAAACTTTTTGTAATTGAGTTTTAATAAAAGTAGGTACGCCTTGAGCAGTTACCATACCAGCTTGCATTACTTGAGCTTGATAAGAAGCAATTGTTTGTGCTGTAAGACCGGGCAATCCATCATCAGGATTAGTAACAGTAAGGGTAAACCCTGCTGGTACAGAAGTAATAATTTGCGTAACAGTTCCCGCTGGAATAGCCCAAGAACCTTGAACTGTTGCTAAACAATACAAAGGCGAAGTTTGTCCAGAAGTAGCAATAATTCCACCATCCTGAACTGTATATTGGTAAGTACCATCAGATACAGTAAATCCAACAGGAATAACAAAACCAGCAAGACCTGTAAAAATAACATAAACGGAAGTATTAGAACCTTGACCTTGTTCGACACCATAGACTTGCCCCAATTGATAAAGAATTGAAGGGTTGGCAGTTGCAGGACTAATAGAGTTAACTAAGTCTACAAAAGCTTGATCTTGAATCACTACTGCGCCAGCCGCAGTTGAAGCCATATCTTCTACAAGACTGCCGGGAAGATTAGCTGTAAGACCGGGTGCTAAAGCTGTAGCCGCCGCAATTTCAGCATTTAATAGGTCTGTTGGCGAAGCTGGTATTGCTCCAGCAGTAGTTATTTGAGCCATGTAATATCCTAAGTAGCAACTGTTGTGCTAATTGTAGTGCCATTAATAAAAATTGCTTTTATATAATATGTAGGATCAATAGAAATTTGGTCTTTAATTACAGTTAATTGCGAAAAATAAGACGCGTATTGAGATTGAGTACGATTAACCGCAATATCAGGAGCAATTTGACTCATAACTGATTGTTGCGCGGGGATGCCATAGTTCCCGTAAATAGGGCTTTCGCCTTGATTTAAGCGTAAAGTTTGAGCTAAAGTAGCTAACCATACATAACTTGTATTGGTAACTTCTACCCATTGTTGGGTGTTTGGGTCTACGCCATAAGTTCTCATATTTCTACCAATACATTAGGTTGTCCAGTAATAATTATCGCCCCACATCCTGCAACAGCCCCCGTTGATAAAACAGGTACGCCTTGAGCCAAAACATTGCTACCGCCAAAAACAGGTGTTGTTCCATGCCCTCTAATTGGACAAGCATGAAAATCGCCATTTTTAGCTACAGGGACACCATTTGCAATTGAATTAGTGGTTGCGGTAATTATCGTTCCACCATGATTGCTCATAGAGCCTAAAGTAACGATTACACTCATATTCCAACAGTCTTTAATATGTTAAGGTTGCCTGAAGGTATTACTTGTGAAATATAAGATGATATTCCAGTATTTGTGGTTTGTGCTTGTGAAACAGCATTTAAAAATGTAGATGTTGAAGTAAGATTGCTTTGAAGGGTTGTATAGGCACTTGTATCGACATTTATATAGCTTGTTATGCTTGAAGCATTTATGCCATTTTGAGAAATAACAGCAGAAGGTGTAAGACTTCCATCAGTTAACCCGCCAACAATAGTATTTAAATAATCTGTTGAAGATGTTAGTAATGGGCTACTTGTTAGCGAAGTAGTCATTCCAGTAATTAAACTGGAAGTATCGCCAAAAGCACCTCCAGCACTAAAATCCGCCCCTTGAGCCATACCAATAATACTATTAAGATTTGGCACATTCCCTGTAATAGAACCTAATCCTGATAATAGATTAGAATGACTTAACATATTTGTTGCAGTTCCGCTTAAAGCGGAAATAGATTCGTTTATTCCTAAAGCGTCTGCGCTGGTAATAATTCCGCTAGTAACAAGATCATTAATCTGACTTGGTAAATCGCCACAAGCACTAATTAAAGTATCTGTAACATTGCTGATTGGGTTGCTGTAGATAGCAGAAGCACCATCCGCAATAGTGCTTTCAAATAGAGTTCCAGCGCCATCAGGAAGATTAGCTAAGTCGCCATAGGGAGCTTGACCTAGCATTACCGCTGGAGCAGATATTACCGCCAGTCCTTTTGCGTTTAAAGTGGCTATCCCTGTTGCAGAAATAGTAGCAGAAGCTACTCCACTAATATTTACAATAGGTGAGTGAATATCTAATTGTTGAGGTGTAACTTTTACATAAGAGGTATTTGTGGTGTCCCTAATGACTGCGCCATTGGGGGCGTTAATATTAACTGCATTAGGGTCTACAGACTCCCAATTTTTATTACCAATAGGAACAAATACCAACCCGCCTAAATTAGATGGTTTTCCTAGTGGTGCTTTTCCTTGCCCAAGCCCTGAAATCCCCCCTAATCGAACATCAGCGGATATACAAATACCAAAATCGCCAACTTGTACAGGTATCCGTACATAAGTCGATTCGGCAATTGGGCAAGTAACTGGCGCAAAAGTTTGATTTCCAGCTTTAATTTCAAAGTTTACTGTTACGATTGCGCCGTTTACTTCAGTTACGCGGCAAGGCAAAATCTGACCTAGCCCATTATTAGCCGTTTTAATGTTTGAATTAACAAACTCATTAATCGTTCTGGCAAAAGGTCTTTTTTGTCCGTAGCTCACGATGCTTTACCCGGTATTACACATTCAATAATCGTACACCAAGAGTTGCCGTCAGGTTGACGACTTGAACCTACATGGCGGACTGAATTAACCGAAAACTGTCCGTTAAAGCTAATATCATACCTAACTTGAGCATAACTTCCAGCAGTATTTATAACAGGTAATCCTCTAGGAAAAGACACTATAGTTCCTACATCTAAATCGGCTCTCATCACCAATTTTGCTTGGACTGTATAAGTATTGATCCAAGTAAGATTGCCAATAATATCGGTAAAATCTATTTTTACTATTTCTGGCGGAGGTGTAGTTCCGTCATAAAGTAAAAAGCCTGATGAAGTTGAAGCAATACCGACACCTTGATAGTTTTTGGCAGGGTTAATTTGTTTACTTACTTCATTAACATATTGCGAAAAAGCGTATAAATTATCATATTGTCCTACTTGATCTTCGGTATACCTTAATTCAGGGCTAATAGTGCCAAGGACGGGTACACCTTTATACGCGGTATTTAATGTTTGGGTAATAGCGTCTTGTAAATTTTGAACTTTAAGCCAGTTACAAGTTAAATTAATATCTTCATTTGGAATATAGTTAGCGGCAGAAACGATTAAATCTAAGCTAGTTTGATTTCCTTGCCAATTTCCAAAGGCTTGAAAAATAGACCCGTCAATAACCAATCCTGCTTGTTTAGGCGTAGCGTATGGAAGTCCTTTAGACATACCAACATAAACTTTAATACCGCAATAATTTGTGCCAAAAGGGTTTAAATTAAATGCTTGTTGTAAATCAGCGAAATTAACCCCACTAATTTTTATGTACCCATTTTGAGTTGGTTGATGATACCAACCTTGAAATAAGTCTAAATCTACTTGTAAAGCCGCGCCATCAGCCCTGCCAGCCGAAGTTAAGCTAGTAAAGGTAATTGGCTTAAAACTTGCCGCGTTTTTACCGGGTAAAGGCACAGGTGGGGTAATAACGATTGTGTAATAGCGCATTTAAGGAGTGATTACAAAAGCGTTACTACTGGCTCTATAGACTAATTTAGAGGTTATGAAATAGCCATATATCAAATCAATATCAAAATCATCGGGTGAGCCTATCAAGGGGTTGGTAACAACCAAAGTCCCTGCGGTGTTATATATATTAATGTAATACCTTGGGGAGTACCTATTCCAAGTAATTATCGCGGTGTGTGGTTGTGTATCTAAAGTGCAATTAAATTGAAAATTAGCGTTAATAGCAGGACTAAATTGTATTGAGGTTGGCATTATATTGACCATCCTAATGCGGGATCATAAGTAGGGGAAATTAAAGAAGAATTTGTCCAGCTAGTAGATGAAGCTAATTGCTGGGTTGAATTTTCAAGTAAAGTTCCTAAAACCGATTGCGCGGCGCTGGCTGTAATTAAAGGTTGGGTAAAGTCCCATTGAAATGTGTATTGAACTTGCTTTTCTGAAGGGCTTGAAATATCCCTTAAAGACGTTAATAGGCAGTTTGTATAGGTAAATGCTGGGGTAATAACAGTAAAACTACCACCACTCAATATGTGCTGATCTAAAGTATATTTAAGCGCGCTTAGAATAGCTTGTTTTAATACATACCCGCCACCATTTTGTGCAGGGCAAATCATTTGTAAGCTAATCTTTAATGGTTGTTGAACAACCGCATTAGCCGCCGTTTGAAAACTGGCAAAAGGGTATTCCGCTATTTGCCATTCTTCTAAAGTACCGCCGGGTAATGGTCTGTATTGGGCAAAGAACTGCCCTCCTGTCCAACCGGGTAAATCTAAAATTTCAGTTACCGCGGTAATAGGAAGATACCCACCAATACCTTGTGCAATTCCGTTTTGCAGAATAATAGGCGAAACCTGATATGCCGCTTCAAAAACTGTTTTTCCTATTGAACTCATTAATTTCTCCCTGCGGGTAATGCTTGAGCCGTAGCAACGGCATTACCGCCAGTATTATTGTTAATTTGAACAATAACCCCTTGATTTTTAGCTAAATAGCCACTTGTTTCAACGGGGAGATGTTTTTTCCATTCTGCGCCATGTTCTTGAATATCTTGATTAAGGTAGCCTTCGCCCCAGTTATACGCCGCCAAAGCCTTTTCAGGGTCATTGTTGTAATAGCGCAGTAATCCTTTGATTTTTCGCGCCGCCGCGTCTGCGGATTGATTAAAATCTTGAATATCAGTAATACCAAATTCTTTGGCAGTTTTTGGTATAAATTGAAAATCGCCTTCAGCGCCTTTTTCAGATTTTCCTTTATTTTTACCTTTAGAACTTTCAGCGTCCCATACGCTACTTAAAACACCTGTTGGCAAACCATATTTTTCTTCTAAATCTAATAGCTGTAATTCTTTACTAGGGTCGGCAAACCATTTCTTTTGAGTTTCAGACATACTTCCATAGCTTTGCGCCGCAAACCCAAATTGCACTCGTTTATCATGTGCTAAATCGGCGTTTTTATCCCCCGGTAGTGCGCCTACTTTTCTTAATACATAAATCATTCCTTCTGCTAATTGACCTAAAGCATTAAAAAATTTAGCTACTTTTTCTTGAAATTCTCCTGAAGAAATACTATCTGCAAAATCTTTAACCGCGCGTTGAAAATCTTTACTGGCTAATAGATTAGATATGGTAGTCGTAATAGTGTCAGATAATTTTACTAACTGTGGCACTACATCTTTAAGATTTTTAATAAAAGCTAATTCAATTGTGTTACCTGCTTTTTTAAGTTCATACCAAAAATCTTGCCAAGCTTTACTGACGTTATCGTCTAGCTTAAATAACTCTTGATCTTTTTTAAATTGCGCGGCTAAATCATCTAATTCTTTAGCCGTCATGTTTGCGCCGCGTCTTAAATCTTCTAGACTAAATATCTTAGTAAGCCCTAAAGCTTCAGCAAATTGAGGGTTTTGACCAAATTGCTTAAATTGCTGAACTGCGTTTTTATATACTGTACTTAATTGATCCGCAGGATTTTGACCTGTTTGACCTCCAAGACGCGCTAATATTTGTTTATTTGCTGGATCATTTTGAATATTGGCAATATTAGCCAATACAGATTCAGGATTAAAAGCCCTACCATAAGCTACATTTGCGCCTCTCAATTGCCCTGTAGATATGCCTAGCCCTAATGCTTGTCGGCGATAATCGGAAGCTGAAGAAGCTAATCCGCCAAGTCCAAACCCGCCACCAATAGCTCCAAAAGTTAGCCATTTAGCCGCAGATAACGCGGCAGAAGCCATATTGCGAGCGATATTAGCGGTGGTGTACGCGGCGTCTTTTAAATGTTTATTATTGTCACTTAAACTTTTGTTAACTTCTTTAGTTTTTTTATTTATCTTGTCAAAAGTTTTACTGACTTCTTCCCATTTCTTAGCTTGTTGATCTAATACTTTTTGATAGCGATCAAACGCCGCTTGAAACGCTTTAAATTTATCGTCATTTACGTCAATTTCTATTACTGACTTAACGCTCATGGAATATCCTTAAAACAGCGATTTGTTGTTAATTGCCCGAATTAAATGCCTTTGCCTATATTCGTCAGCATCAGACCATTTTACTCCGTATTCTTTCACAAAATCGCCAAAGTCGCTAGTACTAAGTTTGTCTAAGATACTATGGACGATTCCTTCGCCTTCTTGCCAGTAGTTACGGCTTTTACTGGTATCGTCAAGCCATTCAGATATTCCGTAGAGTCCAAGGATGTAAGTTCCCAACTCCTTAGTGAGCCAGCCATCTCCAAGAAGGACATTCTTAGATCCTTTGGTGCGACTCGACAAATTGCAGTAAAAAAAGTTAGGGCGGATAGCACCTCACTTTCCTCATCTTCATCCAAGATTTCGCGTTTAATAGCTAAATCAAGAGGTATAGATTCCCATCCTTTTTCGCCTATTACCAATACATTAGTTAATCGAACAATCTCGTTGATTAAGCCTTTTTTAACTTCTTCCCAATTGCCAGCTTTAATAGTCATTGTTTTTAATGCTGGATAAGCTAACTGGGGGGCTGTAAGGGCTAAATGCGCTTGATTAATAGAATCAAAGCATTGGCTAAATACTTTACCTAACTCAAGATAAAATTGCTCAAAAACATCCCTAGAAATAGGGGTGGAATGAACGTAAATTAAACCTTTAGATTCAGTTTCTACGGGTATAACGATATTAAGTTTTCGATCAATTTTCATACTGTCCTCGCATCATAGAGAATTTATATGATAGCAAAAAAAAGCCCCCGAAGGAGCTTTCTTTAACTTGATGCAAATAACGCGCTATTGATACTGTAAACACCTCTTAACCTTACAATTAAAGCGGCTTGTGAACCATCAAACGGCACTTCTTGGATGCTTGATAGAACGCAATTGTTTAATTGAAAAGGAGATAAAGTTTGCGTATCAGGGTAAATTGTTACCGAACCTAAAGTGGTGTTGGTTTCAATTTGAGTCTTATACGCATTACCTAGTGCTTGAGTACGCAAAAGGTGAATTGTTACAGTCCCAAAAATATATGGCTCTGGGCTGGTTACTGCTCCAGTTAAAGTGCCAATAAGTTGAGAAGTATCGCCTTCAAAGCCTAAACTAATTGCTTCTTTAGCCAGATAGCCTGATGTGACATTCAGTTGAGTGAAGTCAGCATAAACTACGCTGGCTAATAGCCGATTTAATGTACCTTGTTGGATTTGTGGATTTGCCATTTATTTTTCCCCTTAAACTGGAATGTTGCTTGCAGTTAAGTAGATCGTAATGGAACTGAATCCACGCAATGGAACAAATGTCAGGCTCAAGCCGTTATAAGTACCTGTTGCATAATCACCGGGATGCTGTGCTACATAAGTAGTAAACGGAGTTGCCACTACATTAGCAGGTGAAAGAATCAATCCAAACGAAATACCATTATTTACAGTCGCTTGTGCTACTTTTTGCAAGGTATTAATACCAGCTTGGTTGTAATACAAAGGATTTGTTGGCAAATTAGAACCATTAATAATTGCCGCAGATAATGACTGAGCAACATTAATAGAAAGCCAATCCACACAATACCAGTAATTAAATGGGTTTAAATCCATGTAAGTACCGCCTTCAATCAGCGTATTTGAAATGCCGCCTTGTGCGCCTGTACCTACCCAGTTCACACCATTAGCCAACAAAGTTACTTGTTGAGTATTGCTTAGAACATAAGGAGTTACTGAATAAATGTAAGTATATTCAAGAGGTGAAGCTAAATTAACTGAGCTTGGGTTATAGCCCAAAATTACATAAAAAATAGCCGCAGTACTAAATTCAATTGCTGGTGCGCTTGGACTTTGTAATGTAACAAAAGCTGATTTAATCCCATCCCATCCAGCATAAGTAGCTAAAGTAGAGGTTACATAAAAGTATACTTGTGCAGTAGTACCTTCATATTGTGCCGCCATTACTTGTGCATCGCTTACATCCCATGTTGTAGGAAGTAAATAGCTATAAAACTGTGGAGTTGGAGAAGTCGGAAGATGATTAACATTTTCTTCAATATAAGTATTTAATGCAGTAACGCCGTCAGCAACAGTAGTTGTTCCTAACTCTAATACATACACGCCTTGCGGTGTTTTAATTGTTGTACCTGCTTGAGCAAAGAAAGTATTGCCCATTGCTGTTAACTCTAAAGTAGAATTAAGTTGCAAAGTTCCCGCAATTGTTTCAGAACCCGGATTTGTCAATAATGGATAAGTAACTGTATTTGTGCCAGTAGAAGTACCAGCAAAAGTGCCGTTATATCCTGTTGGAACGCTTCCAGCAATAACAATTTGAACTGTATCACCGCTTGGAATACCATGAGCAGTAGTGGTTGTAACAGTTACCACATTGGTTGCCCAAGTAAGAGAAGTAATTGCAGTTGCAGGTCTAAGGATGCTGGTTAAATCACTTAACTGAGTTAACAGTTGAGTAGTTCCAGCGGCTAAAGTTGTACCACCTTGTGATACAAACGCCCCTGTCTGCTGTAGCTGATTAGGTGCGCTTGCCACTTGTTGAGTGACAACGACATTTACAATATTTGGCATAATTGCCCCCTAATTAGTTAAAGCTAACAGAAACAGTACCAGTTGGTGGCGGTGTAATAACAATACCTACAGAGCATGGGAAATTAATTACATAAGTTCCAACAGCTTCAGGAATTACTGCTACTAAATTTGCAGTAACAAGACCTGATGTTGCCGCATGGTCAAAAACAGTACCAACAGATGATCCAGCAATAAGTACATTAACTGTACAGATGCGACCCGGAACAGTTTTAATTACTGTTGTAGTAGTAATGTTTAAAAATGAATGAATACCTAGACCAGTAGAAACTGCGCCATTCTGGATTGCTGGGTTTGAAGTAATTGCCATTTTGTAACTCCTTTTATACACTTAGGTTGATTTAACACATCTTACTACTTAATTTTACAACTGAAAACTATTCCGCAGGGGTAACTTCCATGAAAGCGTGTTCAATTAATTGCCTTGCAATATCGTTTACTGTACTTTGGTAATAACTTACTTCAAAAGTAATGGTTTTCTTTTGAGCCATGATGCCAAGTTCCGATTGGGTCATTTTTTCATCCTGCATTACTGGCATATTCATTAAGCCAATATTGTCGGTATTTCGGCTGTAATCAAGTATATATTGCACAAAATTAAGGGCTTCATGGTTACGGATGCCATACATAGTGATTTTTACAGTATCTTTGACCAATTGAAAAGGATTGGAATTGGGGTCTAATAGTGGAAAATCTTGCAATGCAGTAGTTAGGCTTGGATTAATATCGACAGCCGCATAAGCTGGGACAATGTTTTGGTCTACCAAATAAGACGGGTACATAGGGAAAAATTGGTTCAAACTAAGCCAAATAGGTAAGCTATTGGACACAATTACGCTTTGAGTATCAAATCCTGTCATTGTGTCAATGATTTGGGTATTCATTACTGAATACAGCGCATCGCCACGATAATGGTATAAATCGGCTTGTTTGTAGAAGTTTGCCCTAGTATTAAAGGCAAATCGCATCCCTTGATAAGTTGCTATATATTGAAACTGAGGGTTAATTAAGTTGAAATCGGCTATTTCTACCAAAGAAGTAAAAGTAGTGTGGTTAAACACAGTTTGACGATCTTCCAACATTTGAACATCACTACTAAAATGGAATGAGCCACTAGCTACTAATTGTCTTGCAGGTACGCCTTCAGGGTAATTGTTATAAAGTAATTTGTTATATTGCGATGCGTTAAAAAGGGCAGAATCAGTCAAAAGACTAGCATTTACCCAAAAAACATACCCATCTAAAGGCAATACAAGCTTCACATAAAGGGTAAAAGTGACTTGTTCATTATTTGATAAGGTTTCTACGCCTTGAGCTAATCCAGAAGCTAATTGAGGTTTTGCTGTTGCGGCTTCTACGGCTGATGCCATTATTTAATCTCCGCTTTTAAAGAAGCTTCAAATACGCCAGAATAGATAAAGGATGGGCGTGGGTTGCGTTTTTTAACCGCTTTACCGCCTCCGCGTTTGCCTTTTATCCAGCGTTTAGCTGTTACGCCTTTTTCAAAGCGATAGCTAGTTCCATCTAATGCGGCTTGGGTCGGTATACCTCGTTCACCATACATAGCCGCAACTTTTTCTACTTCTTGATTAGTAATAAAGTTGTGCATTTTGTCGGTAATTTCTTCGGAACTTACGGCAAATACGCTTGCTATATCAACCGATTCACCTTTTAGCATCATTTCTAAGCCAATTGCGGCATCTTTAGCTATTAATTCGGATATTTCTTTTTCGCGGAAATTATAAAACATTGAAAATAAGCCGTAGCGTTTTTCCAAGTCCATGCCTACGGAATAAGTGCTTCCGCCTTCTGGCTCTGGAACATCTATTACGCCTAGACCTAGTTTAATCAAGTTAAACCCCAAAGAGTGCCAAGTTGTTGCATATACGATAGCGCTACACGCCCGTAAGGGTCTTTAATTCGTTGTAGGTCTAAGAGGCTCAAGTCGCGCAATCCGTGTCCTATAGAGAGTGCTTCATGGGTGCTTACATCGCCAGCGGCATTTATGACGCCAGCTACAAAGTTATTAATGCCAAATTGATTGCGTAATGTGGTGAAATAGGTTTGACCGGGATAATCTTGCTGAAACTGCAATAGTTGGCTACCGCCCCAGTTATAGACTGTTAAAGTGTAAATGTCCTTTACTGTATTAGCAAAATCAGTCGGAACAATGTCTTTAGCGATTACATATGCATAGTTCCAGCCCGGATCATCAGGGGACATAGCAGTTGTGGGTATCCCCATAACGGCTTGCGCCCACGCGATAAATCCTGTTAAAGAAGGGGGACTTACGATTGGATCAGCCATAGAACTATCCTAGAAATATTTTTTACATTCTAAATCAAAAACTCCCCGAAGGGAGTTCTTTTATACCGACTTTCTTGGTCTACCACGACCTTTTTGTCCTTCGCCTTCATGTATGACTTCAATTCTTTGGTCAAACTTTACTTCTTGATCCGCGGCGTTCTTTTTATCTTCAGTTACTTCAAACTCAATACCGCCTTTTTGCTTAATACCCATTTCTTGGGCTTTAAGCGAAATGATCTGATCTTGAGCCGCCGCTGTAATGCTTCTAGCTTCTTGGGCGCGATCAATATTTTCTTGATCCGATTGCCCAATACCCGCTTCAATAGCTTCTACGCTAATTGGTTTGCCAAAACGATAGCAAAGCCCACCAAAGCCTTTTTTGACGTGAGTTGCTTCCATTAACCCATAAGGAAGGTGCTGTTTAATAATAACGTCAGCTTCTACTTGGGTTTGAACCAAACGCATTTGCGCTCCAGCCCTGATTTTATGAGAAAAAGGTCTTTGATTCTCTGGCAACATATAAGTAAACAAAAAATCTTGCTTAGAGCAGTTTGCAATAAATAATTCCATGATATTTCCCCTAGATGGGTGGGGGATTGATGATGCGAGGTTTTTTAGACCTCCAACCCCCCATAAAGAAAGTAACCAGCATCACTTGGTTTCTTAAATCTTGCTAAAAAACCGCCCCGAAGGGCGGCTACAACTTCCCGTGAAGGATTTTAATAAGCGGCTGACAAAATTGTCATACCTTCTGGACGGATACCCCAACCTGAAGTGCTACGCATTGTGTAGAGGGTGGTAATACCGCCGTCTGGCAATGGAGTAGGAATTTCAGTTGGTGCGGCTACGTCACAAAGCATCAAAGTAGTTGCAGTTTGATTTGGCGTCAAAGTAGCAAATACGTTGGTGTTGATTTGTGCATTAGCGCGTGGGATTTTCAGTTCTGGAGCAACCAAAATGATTGCATCAGTACCGCCGTAGCCTTGACCAACGAGAGTATCGTCAGCCGCGAAGGAAACATCATCGCCACCAGCCCAAGAAGCTACAGTTTCAACTAATCCAGCGGCGGTTTCTACACCAGCACCAATACGTTGGAATTGTGTCAATGACACGATGCCGCCGTAAGAGATTTGTTGAATGAAGCGTTGTGGAGCTAGGAAAACTAAACGCAATGGTTGACCAATTTGCAGAGTGGTAGTTTTTAGGTTACCAATCATGTTCAACAAGAACTGAGCTAATTGACCTGAATCCCATGTGCTATAGCCAACATTACCATTGCTATCTGCGCCTAAGTTCACGCGTGTAGCGCCAGCAGTATTGAGCAAGCCTTCGCCATTGGCTGGGTTATAGCCATAGAGAAGTGCATTACGCAACTGTTGAGCGATACCTTGACGAGCCGCTAAACGGAGAGCTTCTGGTAGGGCATAACCCCAAGCACCAGTAGCCGCTTCATCGAAGTTGTCATATTGCGCGCGGGTTTGTAGACGATAAGTAGCAGTACTAATCATCGAAGGGATAACAGATGCGCTAGGCAACTGGTTAGCCGTTGATTGATTAGCTGATACTTGAGTTGTCAACTGAACTTTTTTAGCATAAACATAAAGGTCAGCTTCACCGAGGCGAGGCATAGGATTCTCTGTTGCCAGAGTTGTAAACGCACCAGAAGCCAAGCTATATTGCATAATTAGCTCAGGCATCATGTGATGCGGATTTACTGTTACATACGAAGGTGCAAAACCTGACATGATCTAGTTCCTTTCTTAGATTTGAACTACTGCTACAGGAGCAGAAGTAGAACCACCAACAATGGTATTAGACCAGTTAGCGTTACCAGTAACAGAACTATAGCTTACGATCTTGTTACCAGAAGTACTGATACGCAAGATTTTGCAAGGAACAGCAAAGTTGCTTGTAGAGGTTGTTGTTAAACGGAAATTTACTGTATCCCAATAAACAGTTTCAACGATAGAAGAACCTGCCAAAGCTACTACAGAAGCATCACAAGGCAATGGAATACGCGCGCCGCTACCAAAACGATAGAAGTTTACGGACATACCGGGTGAATACAAAGGAGCAGTACTTTGTGGGGTTGTAATACCTTGGAAAGCTTGGTTGAATACAGCGATACCTGTAGGAGCAGTAGCTTCATCTGATTGGATGATTGTTCCGCCTAATGTATCAGTACCGGGCTGATAGTCACCAGAGTAAACGCCTTGTTGAGCAACAGGGATGATCTCTGAAATTGGAACACCGCCCCATAAAGGCAAAGTAGCCAAAGTTGAGAGAACACCACCAGCAAGAGCAAACTTAACTGCTGGATCATCTTGTGCATCGCCTTGGGTAAAACCTGCGCTGTTTACGTTAAATAAGCCAGCGGCATTGGTTGTCACCATTGGTTGGAGAGAAATTTGTGCGGTCATGGCTTATCCTTAGCGCTTAAAGTTTTCAGTATTAAACTTCATAACCCGATATGCTGGGAGTTTGAAATCACCTAACCATGCTTCCATATCACCACGGAACTCTGTGATGGTACGACCAGCGCGGTCTTTTTTGTGCAATTCGATCAATTGACCTTTTGCAATTGCACCTGTGCCACGGGAAGCGGCGATAGCGTCAGCATAAACACGCTTTTCAACGACTGCAAGCATAGCTTCGTCTTTGATAGCATTGATATTTACGTTCTTCATTTCGTCACTATGGGCTTGCAAACCACGAACCATACGCTTGCGATAAGCAGTTAAGCTTTCACCAGACAATGGACGTGAAGCAGATTTACCAAAAGCTGAATAGACAGAATCCGCTTTTGCTTGACAATCAGCCATTACAGCTTCATCTTCATCAGCTTTTTTAGCTTCTTCTTCATCATCATCATCTTTTTTGAACTCCATGTGACCCGGATGTTCAACTTCGCCTTCATCATCAGGCTTAATTTCACCTTCGTCATGCTCTTTAGGATCAGAGTGCTCTGCATCCTTCTTAGCTTTACGCATCATGAATTTCTTAGCCTTGGCTTCAGACATATCGTCATCATCCTTTTTCATGGCTTCTTCTTCATCATCGTCATCACAAGCTTCCATGTCATCGTCTTTTTTGGCTTTCTTTTTGTCAGCCGCTGTGACTAATGGTGGAGCAGGTAAGTTTTTTTCCATTTCATCTTGACGGGTAATTACTTGACCCAATAAAGACATAATGGCATCTAATTTATCGCCTTGGGCATCTGCCTTTGGCTCAATCTTATTTTCAGTCATTTTCAGACACCTCATTGTTAGTTAATAAAACTCCAGTAGCATCGCCACCTTTGTCCCATACTCCTTTTGAACCCCTAGCTTTCGTTACGATTGCTATGTGATCCAGCAGAAATGGCACACCTTCTATCAAGAGTGGCTCGCCATTCTCAGTAGTAAGTGTAATGTTACCAGCCGTTTCGTCAAATACAACGGCTGGGGAAGTCGAAATTTCGCCTTCACAAATTTCAGTTATTGCTTCTTGATTGTAAATCTTGGCAATTCCCCATACTTCATCGCCCTTAATGTAAGGCAACATAACGCTACCTACAGCACGAAGTTTAAATTCTTCGGGGGTTAATACTTGCGTTTCGGGGTGATCCATAATGACCATTAATCCATTGCAACGCTTTAAAAACTCATCATTTAAATAAAGAGAAGGGTCACGCCAAACGTGTTCGCCAATGCTGGATCGGAAAGCTAAACCTGTCCCTGTAATACGAATAGCAAATAAGCCAATATTGGCGTACATTTGCGGACTAGCCAATACGCCTTCGCTAATTAACTGAGCTATATCGGTTTCCGTTTTGGCTTTTGCTACTTTAAACGCTATTTCCATACCGGGGTGTAATGGTGTTGGTGGTGTATTAATATTGCACCAATCATAGCCTGTAGACTCATAGTTCAAAGTCACATTGCCTTTATCTACATCACGCGCGATATAAGTACAAAACTGCCCATCATCAAATAAAACTTCTAATTTGCCTTCATACTCTAAACCTGTTTCTTCCTTGCACTCGCGCCTAGCGGCGCTTTCAAGGTCTGCATCTTTTTCGTTTTGGTGTCCGCCGGGTACTGCCCATGTTTGTGGATAGTCCCCGCCATTACCACGGCGAATTAGCAATATTTCTTCATCTTTAGTGACAAACATAATACCCGCGCAACGCCCACGCGCCCCAGCATCATTGGCTACAGGCTCAACGATAGAAGGTTCTTCAGGTACAGTTTCTACGGAATCTTCTTTACAATCATTTTCAGGAACTTTATCTTCCTCGTTCCCAAGCTTTACAATTATTTCGTCAGATTTTATGCCGTTAATGTGCTGGGCAATTTGGCGAAGTTTATCCCCAATATCTTTAACTTGAAGTTTTTGTAGCTCATGGCTTAAATCAATATGAGCTTCAGGAGTTAATAGCTGTGGGGCTTCATCGCCTTTTAACAGCTTAACTTCCATTTCTTTTAATAGCAGTTCGTCAAGCCATTCAAGATCGTTATCGTCTTTATGTTTGACAAACTTTTCGCCTACTGATTTCGGAATACCAATATTGGAATGACCTGATGCCGCCGCATACATGGCTTTTCGTTGCTGTTCCGACTTGAATGGCATAGGCTAAAACCCTAGTAAATTTTTCTCGATTTTAACGCTTCTTTACCCTTTTGGGTAACCATTTCATCGGGCAATTGACTAACTCGATAAAGGTACTTATAACGACACCGACAATATACCTCCTCGCCGGGCGCGACTACATTGCTAGTATATCCATCTTTTGGCTTTACATAACCATCTTTTTGCGCCCAATTATTTTGAATTAGATAAATATTCTCATCTAATTCTTTATGATCTTCACGATAGTTATATCCCGACTGTTTCCAATTACTGTGCCATTTTGCGGCAATTGCGCCATTATCTAACGCTACGATTTCGTTAATATTAGCAATTAACTTGTGGGTTTGGTCAATAATCACGCGCCGTTCTTTGAACGGAAGCATCCCTAATTCTTTTTTAATCTGCTTTTTTTCTTCTTTTTTATCGACTACTTTGCTTCCGCCAATAGGGATTGAAGTTGCCCATCCAGAGAAGCGGCGCAACATATTACTGATAGATTCTTCGCGGTTAAATTTGATAAGATTGACCGAAGCTAGGATGCGGCGATCCAATTCAGCCCGCATTTTTGGCTTTAATCTGTCTACAGTAAATCTTGTTACATCTTTATTGACCAATCCGCCCTTCGTTACTAAACGATCAAAAGCGCCCTTTAAAGCACGTTCAAGCTCGTTTTGGAGCTTTTCGGGTGTAATTAATGATTTTACAGCCGATTTTTTAAGCTCTTTTACCCAAAAATCGAGTCTATCTTGGCTATCGAAGCCATAAATAATAAATTCATTAATGGCGGCTGTGAGGCACTCATAGAAAGTCATTGCTTTTTCTTTACGCTAATTTAGGTAAATTAGGTTGTTCTTGAATTGGAATTTCATACTCTGCAATATCTTCCATATCCAATTGCATATTAGATTTAAACATTTCCGGCATTTCAGACAAATTGTCTTGCGCCCATTGAACTAAGTTAGCCCTATTTTGCGGGTCAATTACAGGTAAAAGAGTACGAAGTACTTCAGTCATACCTTTAAGTTTAACTTCATCGGTTTTAACCAACTCGCTTGGCGTTTCCTCGATCATAGAATCCCAAGCTGGGGTAAACGCATCTTTCCATTCGTAAAAAGCTTCTTCGTAGGTCTTTCCTGCGTACATTTCAGGGTGTTTAGCTTGAACTATTTCATAAAATTGTTTATTCCATGCGCGATGCATGACAATTTTGTCAAAGAACTCGAACAGCGTTCTCATATCGTTGCGTAAGCCTGTTACATATTGAGCAATTGCAATTGCGTCTTGGCTACCTTCTGCAAAGCTATTAGCTAGGGCTTCATCTTTTAACAAGATGGCGGGTACGTCAGTAGCCGCCGCGATGTTGGCAATAATGTTATTCCTAGCCGTAGTCATGGCGGTATCAGTATTATTCAAGTCGATAGACTCAATATCCTCATCCACATCAATAGACAACACGTTACCTGTAGTACCTTGCTGGAGCATACTGCGCTTAATTCCCGCGCCTACTTGCATTAAGCGGTTCACGATTGAGCCAGATTGCTTTTGCTTAATAACCAGTAATCCAGCCTTAAACGTCACCAAATCGTCCGTCACCATAGACTGAACAAAAGACTTTAGGGGGTATAGGGCGCGTTGAAACACAGAACGACCTGTAAAGCCAAAGCCAGAAGATTGATAAGCTAAATAAATTGGCGTGTTATTAAACACAATACAGCTTCTTGATGGGTGATAAGGCTGACCTGCCGCAGTAATAAACGTCTTAGGCTTTTGAAAGTCGGGCGCGTTAGGGTTCTGATTGGTGACTGTTGAGCCAGCAAGGTTTAACGGATCAAGTTTATTAAAGTAAATATCTAAGTCAGGCAATGTCCAAGGATCAATCGGTTGATCGGTAGGGACGCCTTCAGCGCCATAGATTACGGCGGCTACGCCATAAACACGTTTTAAAAAAGTAACGTCACGGATTACATTGGTTGCATCAAGGCTATTCCATTCTTCATGGAACGCTTTAATCAACATTTCTTTTGGCTGGCAATCCATCGTAATTAAGCGTGGTTTGGATAGGGCTAATACAATCGGTTTTTCAATAATCTTAGCGGCTAAAGGGTGAAACTCAAAGATCGCTTTACAAGTCTGATAGCCTACAGGACTGCCCGGCTCTATTGCTTCCGCCTGAAGAAACTCCATCAGCGGAGAGGGTAAGCCTGTATTGGATATGGTTATTTCAGACATAGATTATTCCCTAGAAATATATTTTGCCCATAATAGCATTAGAACCCATACTTATCCCCTAGCGCAATAGCTAATCCGTAGACGGCGCAATCAAGTAGATCATCGGCACGTTTAAAAGCTTCTTTGTCACCAATCCGAAAGTTTGCCAGTTGGGTTAATAAGTGGTTTCGGGCTGTTCCTTTAAGCGTCATGGTTTTGTTAAACGCATATTCGCTAATTTTCATTTTTTCTTGATGGTAATAGCCAGACACGTTGATTGCACGTTCGTCTTTGCCAGACTGAGTTAACTTGCTATCAATCTCATGGACGTTCCATCCTCTGTTTCTACCTTGTTGGAGCAAAATCGACCCAGCGGCAGTATCTTCGATAAATGTACCTGTCACGCCGTTGCGCGACTTGCATTGTCTTGCCAATTCTTCCAATCGGCTAAACACGCTAGGAATCCAGTTTTCTAGCAAAGCGCCGTCAATATTGACCGCATCCCAATCTAAAATTGTTAAAGGTATACCTAAATGCTCATTGTATGCAAAGTAGATTACCGCAGTTGAATCATGCTCTTTGCCACCTTTTACCGCGCAATCCATTACGGCAAACACAGAATCGCACTTTTCGGGGTACTGAATTGGCTCATGGTTGACCAGCAGTTTGTCTACGGAGAAGAACGCAATTCCTGACCAATCAATGAACTCAGCCAAATACTCTTGACGAAACACCATCGGGTGGTTGCGGACTCGCTCACGTTCTAGCTCATCTAAAGGTACGTAAGGGTTTGTACTGGTTGGCGCATGGAAAGTTGCAAATCCCAAACTGTCGTCATTACACGCCGCATAGAAAAAGTTGTCTGGATCAACGCCGTTTGGCGTACTGAACACCCACGCTATTCCGCGAGTTGTCAGCATGGTCGGCTTGATTCCTTTGAACCATACATCATCTTTCATTTGCGGGGACTTAGTAAATCCAGCCTCATCAATTAGCACTAAGTCATATTCGCGTCCGCGCCCAGCTAATTCATTGTCATTTAACGTCCAAAAGTCAATTTTGCCTTTGCCGATTAGCTTCATCGTGGCTTCGTTCTTGTTTGCCGTTTTGATGATGGGGTCGAGCATATCGCGCAAGTGATCCCACGGCTCTGCTAACTGTTTATGCTCGGGCGCGAAGATTCCAACAGACTTGCCGTTTGCCGCGCCTCTTGCCGCCAACCATTCTAAAAATCGAGTCTTACCCCAACGCCGTCCGCACCTTGTTACGTTTAGACGTTTTTGTTGTTTGAATAGTGCTTCTTGCCCTTCATGCAATATGGGCAAATTAAAACCAATTTCAGTTGTCATTAATTTCTGGGTCAGGTAGCCAATTTCTTACATTGATAGTTACATCGCCGTTTGCGTCATTGTCTGGTCTAGCTGGTTTCCAGTTGTGTTTGTGGGTCAGTAAAAACTGTAACGCTTTTAAATCGCGTTCATCTATTGCTTTTTCATTGGCTACAGTAGATAGCATCATCTCATTCATGGCAGTACCGACTGAAATAGCGTTCGCTACGTTTTCATCTGATTCGCGCAATACGGCAAATGCTTTAGGCATGAAGCCTGAAGCGAGTGCAAGAGAGTCACCTGTAACGCCTTTAAAAGAGGCATCGAAAATTTTACCGAGTTCTTCTTCAGTAGCAACAATTCGATCTACTTTTACTTCAATAGAGAAAAAATTGGCTGGTAGCCCAAATATCTTCATATTCTTTCCTTTTTCCTCGTAAATAAGGTGAATATTAGTGCATTTTTATAAAAAGCACAAATTATGTCAAACAAGATTTACCTAGTGTAAAAGAATGTGTTGCAGTATGAAATTTATAAAAATTTTTTTGGGGTTTTATATTTAGCTTTTTTGCTGTATGCGGGTAGCTTTTTGAGTTTTGCTAACGGAGTTGCGTGGTGGGGGGATATTAATGACCCCCTTTTTCTTTTTTTATAGGCAAAAAAATCCCTATATAAATCAACAACTTAGCATTATAGATAATAATTGAGATAATCGAGATAATCTGCGCCTAGATAATGCAACCAGCACCCAGCAGACTGCCGATTGCGTATAATTAGCGATTATGTAAAACAAGAATCAAGGTTTTAAGGTCATATTGTCATGGTCTTATCAGTGCATTTTAGATAATGCCGGTCGCATGTTGCTGGGTGCGTCCAGAGGCGCGATAAAAATTTACCTGATAGCACCCAGCAACACGCAAACACGCAACCAGCACCAACCAAACACGCAACCCCCAGACACCCAGACACCTAGACCAGCACCTAGACCAGCACCTAGACCAGCACCTAGACCAGCACCCAGCACCCACCAAACCAGCCAAAATCCACCCCTAAAACCTAAGTCAAATTGTCAATTGTCATTGCAAAAAAAGTCGTCACGGCTGGCGCACACCCACACCAACCCCATATATTGATTTTTTGATTATTAAAATCCTCATAAGGTATAACAATTTAGCCAAACAACCCCCCCAAAACCTGTATCTATATGGCTTGCGTGTTAAGTCATTTCACCCACCCAGAATGACAATCCAGACCCCATTTTTGACAATTTGACATAGCGTTTTAGCACTACGTCAAATTGTCAGAAAACAATTTGACCTATAGAGAGCAAACCCCCATAATCGGGTCTGGGCAATCCACGCTCAAATTTGATTAAACCTAGAGGAGAAAATCAAAATGGACTTACAAACCTACATTAGGAATTTTGGCAATAGCAGTAGCACTAACGCAGATAAGCGCGTTTTAATCCGTTCACGTTACGCACCAGACAGACGCGCCACACGTTATGAGCGCGCACTAGGCGCGTCCAGCGCGCAAAATCCTACGCGCTATCTACGCGCTAAAGTCGCATGGAAAATACTGGGCAAAAACCTAACAGACGCGATACGCGATGAAGACCCCCAGAGCGCGCTAGACGTTATCAACCAGCATCTAAACTTAGGGCGCGCGCGTTGGCTAGATACGTTGCGCGACTTATTTTTAGATCAATTTGACGAGTGCCATGACTGTGACGATTTATTTTTGGACGGCGATTTGTGCTCAATTTACGATGGGGATTACTACGTCTGCGAAGACTGCCGTTCTAGTAGATATCACTACTCAGACAGGCGCGATATGTACGTGGCAGACGATGATACGCAGGACGAAGACGAAGACGAAAGAGAGAATAATTCTGTTATCGGCGAATATCACTCAAGCAAACACGAATTAGGGCATATCCCCAGCAAGTATGACGACAGGAAAACACGCGTCTTACTGGGACTTGAATTAGAGATGGAGATTGGTGAAGGATATGACCGCTACAACAAAGCAGGAGAGCTACTGGGCGCGCTGGGGTATCACACGGAAGCTGGCGCGCAGTACGCGCTCTGCGAGCAGGACGGATCACTAGATTGTGGCTTTGAAATGGTCACCGGATATACAGGGTTAGACGTTCACGCCCAGCAGTTAGCATTTTTCAAGCAAAGGTTTGCAGGTGCTAAATCGCACAACACTAGAACGTGCGGACTACACGTTCACGTCTGCAAAGCGGGAATGTCATTACTACACGCAAGCAAATTAGTTTTGTTTATCAACGATGAAAAGAATCACGACCTTATTAAAACAATCGCCAGACGGACGGAATCGTCCTATAGCGTGTTTAAGGATAAGAGCGTGGATAAGTCGTGGATTAAAGACGCAGTACGCACCGCGCACCCAGAGACACGCGCAACGCAACCAGACGATTACGAACGCGACTACCGCAACGGGTCGCGCAAACGCAACGCGCTCCGCAATCTAAACTCTAGCCGTTACGAAGCCTTAAATTTTAATAACGAGAAGACAGTAGAATTTAGACTGTTTAAAGGCTCGCTCAAATACACAACTATTATGGCGTGTTTAGAGTTCTCGTTCATATCGTGGTTCTTTGCTCGTGATACGTCCCAGACGCAACTTACAACTGCGAATTTTCTGCAATACATCTGTTTGGAAAATAACAGACGCGATACCCGCTATCTGCGCGAGTATTTGTCGGAAAAGGGATATACGCTACCCTTTAAACCTAAAGCAGATACACGCGCCGACCAACTGCGCGCTGGCAATATTGTTGTTACAAAAATCGAAACAGTCACAGCAAGCAACGCGCCGTCTGGCGTCCGTCTTACTGGTATTTCAACAATCAACGACAACGAGGAATTCTAATAATGTGTCTACTAATCAACCAACCAACCACCGCGCCGGTACTACCAGCCCATTGGCTCTCCGACTTTTTCAGTTATAACTCTGACGGCGTGGGCGTGATGTACTCGGAAAACAACTGTCTTATCATGGAGAAAATTCTCCCAAAAACAGACGCGGAATTTATTGCATTTTATAACGCGCATATTGCTGGGAAGGACTGCGCGTATCACCTACGCATGCGAACGCATGGCGACACCGACCTAGAGAATTGTCACCCCTATATGGTCTTAAACCATGCAGAGCACGGCATGGATTTAGCCCTTATGCACAATGGGATTTTGAGTACTGGCAACAAAGCAGACCCCAGCAAGTCGGATACGTGGCATTACATACGTGATTATTTGCGTCCCATGCTATCTGGCAACCCTGAATTTTTTATGCACCCAGCCTTTTCTAAAATTGTTGGCGACCATATAGGGTCTGGTAACAAGTTTGTTTTGATGGATAACGCGGGACGTGTCGCGACTATCAACCAGAACGCTGGCGTGTTTTGGGGAGGGTTATGGCTCTCCAACACTTATGCGTGGACTGCGCCGTCCAATACCAGTAAGAGCGCGCCAGTAAGCAAGAAGGCGTCAAAACTGGTAAAGCTGGCAACCCAGCAAGTAAACCAAAAACCAATACGCCAGACCTACGCACCCACCTACGGATACTCTCGCGCTGGGTATGGTCTTGCTGGGTCGCAAGTATATCCAAGCTGGGACGACGACGGCGCGGGCTGGGAGGACAACTGGAAAACTACGCCCAGCACCCAGACCGGCGCGCGAAATACTCGCTGGGACTTTGACGACAACGTGGCGGAATATCTCATGGTCTTATCTGACATGGACTTAGACAAAGCGTCTAGCGTATCTCTAGCGTCCAGCGTTGATTTTGCGGAGATGTACGGAATAGACGCGTTCGCGGAGATTTGTGAAATGACAATAGACGGCGATATATCGGAGGAATGGTTCGTCAACCTGATAACAGACCCAGCCAAAGCGCGCGCGACTTTCGCGTGGCTTAAACCCTTAAACAATTACGAGGACGCATGATGGAAAACAATAAACAACCAACAATCTGGGACATACTAGGCGCGTGTCTATTAGGTGCGCTACTAAGCGCAGTTCTATTCTGGGAGCATATCCCCGCGCTATTTAGATAAACGCCACCAGCAACCCAGCAGACCCGCCTAGTGCGGGTCTTTTTTTGTTTGTTATTCTCGCGACCCGCGCACCCAGATAACAAACGTATGTCAAAAACCCCCCCAGTTTTAACAAACAACCCAGACCCAGACCCAGACCCAGACCCAGACCCAGACCCAGACCCAGACCCAGACCCAGACCCAGACCCAGACCCAGACCCAGAGAGCGCAACAGAATACGTTGCAGACCCTTATATCTACTGGATTACTAGAGATGGAGCGCGGGACGCATAGACACCCCC
>Ga0208507_1000168_pt1 | contig 48609 bp, 44 predicted proteins | sample CryBogCBH12Aug01_FD_184626 | JGI IMG/M metagenome (GOLD analysis project Ga0208507, IMG submission 184626) | Freshwater microbial communities from Crystal Bog, Wisconsin, USA - CBH12Aug09.1 (SPAdes) (version 2) | ecosystem: Environmental > Aquatic > Freshwater > Lake | place: Crystal Bog...
GAAGGGGTTGCCGCTGATCGTGAGCGCGTCCTCGAACTCTTCCCTCGTCTGGCTGAACGCATTAATCAGAAGGCGGGAACGATGAGCGGTGGAGAGCAGCAGATGCTCGCCGTTGGTCGCGCTCTTATGGGTAGTCCATCTCTGCTCTTGCTCGACGAGCCTTCGATGGGTCTGGCTCCGGTCTTGGTTGACATGATCTTTGAGACTATTACCAAGATCAACGAACAGGGAACAACCATCTTGTTGGTAGAGCAAAATGCCTTGGCAGCTCTCAATGTTGCTGATCGCGCCTATGTGCTCGAATCCGGCAACATCAAGTTGAGTGGCAAGGCCAAGGACCTGATCTCAGATCCAGAGGTAACAAAGGCCTACCTCGGAGGCTAAGAACTACTTCTCGCTTAGGATGAGGCTGGTGATGCGCGCCGTACAGGTACGCTCGCCGGCCTCATTTGTTATTACGATCTCATAGCAGGCGAGGGTGCGCCCGCGCGAAACTGGAGTTGCCACTCCTGTGACGAGCCCTTCGCGGGCAGGCTTGTGGTGGGTGGCATTGATATCGACCCCAACTGTGCGCTTATCTCCACCAGCATGCATCCATGCGCCGAGAGACCCGAGCAACTCTGCCAAAACTACATTTGCGCCACCGTGCAGCAATCCGAAGGCTTGGGTATTTCCCTCCACGGGCATCGTGGCGACGACGCGCTCGGGGGAAGCTTCAATAATCTTTATACCCATCTTGTGATCTAGGGCTCCGATGCCACGCTCTTCAATCTTTTTTAGGTAATCGGTCATGGCCCAATCGTAACGCCCGTGTCACCAATCCACTCTAGAATCCTAGGAATGAAAAGGTTACTGCTGATTGATGGCCACTCCATGGCTTATCGCGCCTTCTATGCGCTACCCGTCGAAAACTTTCGCAGCAGTAAAGGTCAGCCCACCAACGCGATCTATGGCTTTGGCTCCATGCTCGTCAATCTGATCAGTAGCGAGAAGCCGACTCACCTGGCGGTTGCATTTGATGTCTCGCGAAAGACCTTTCGTACCGAGATGTTCCCAGAGTACAAAGCAACTCGTGCAGCGACCCCCGATGAATTTCGATCGCAGATGTCGTATATCAACGAGCTCGTTGATGCTCTAGGCATTCAAAGATTTGCTATCGAGGGATTTGAAGCCGATGACATTCTGGCAACTCTCTCTTCGCGAGCGGTACTCGATGGATTTGAAGTACTCATTTGTACGGGCGATAGGGATTCCTTTCAATTGGTTACACCCGAAATAACGGTCTTGTACCCCAAGAAGGGTGTCACCGAGATGAATCGAATGACTCCGGATGCGGTCTTCGAAAAGTATGGCTTGACTCCATTGCAATATCCCGATTTTGCCGCGCTGCGCGGAGACCCTAGCGACAATCTTCCTTCGGTTCCAGGCGTCGGCGAAAAGACAGCGACAAAGTGGATCGCAGATTTTGGCTCCTTGCAGAAACTCACCGATGCGATTGAGACAATACCTGGCAAGGTGGGGGAGTCACTCCGCGCAAACATCGGGCTTGTTCAACTTAATCGGGAGTTAACTGCCCTCCGCCACGACCTCGACATTGATATCAGCATCGCCGACCTGGAGTGGAAAGGTCCTGACCTGGCAGTTGCAGAACCGCTTCTGGATTCTCTGGAGATAAAGGCGCTGAAGGATCGGATTCGAGCCCTCGGTGACAGCTCACCGAAAATGGAAGAGGCTCGCGCGAAGGTCGATATCCCCACGATTTCAGAGCAGCAGCTGGCTCGTAAGTTGAATGGGCGTGTAGAACCGATCGCTCTCTACACCGATGGCCTCTTTAGCGAGGGAAATTTCGCAATCGCTCTCTCGGCAGATGAGGTCTACAGAGTTGAAGGGCCTGCAGGGGAGTGGATTATGGATACCTCCCTTCCCAAGTGGCTGCACAACGCAAAGCGCTCACTACGCGCACAAGAAATTGCTGGCGTCACCTTCGATACCGAACTTGCTGCTTACTTAATAAACCCCGGAGGGCGGAACCTAGAGATTGCAGATCTCACCCAGCGCTTCCTCGAGATTTCAATTCCCGATGCTGCTGAAGATCTCTTCGCAACTTACAACCCTCACTTGGCAGGAGCGATCTTTGCCCTCGTTCCTGTTCTACGACGCGAGATGGAAGAGCGTCAATTAACGGATCTCTTCAATGATCTCGAAATGCCCACGCTCCTCGAGCTTGCGGAGATGGAGCGCCTTGGGATCGCTGTTGATCTCAAGAAACTAGAAGCCCTGCGTTCTTTCTTCCTCGGTGAGGTAGAGCGAGAGACCAAAGCCGCACATGCTGTGGCAGGACATGAATTCAATATTGGTTCGCCAAAGCAGCTTCAGGTTGTGCTCTTCGATGAGTTAAAGCTTCCCAAGACCAAGAAGATCAAGACTGGATATACGACCGATGCCGAGAGTTTGGAAGGGTTGGCCGTTAAGACGGGTCATCCCATCTTGGCTCACCTCTTGCGGATCCGCGAAACAAGCAAGTTGCTAACTACTGTTGATGGACTTCTTGCGGCTACAACGAGCGACGGCAGAATTCACACCACCTTCCAGCAGACAGTCGCTGCGACCGGTCGCCTCTCTTCTACCGATCCAAATTTGCAGAACATCCCGGTGCGAACTGAAGAAGGGCGTCAGATCCGAGATTGTTTCATCGCCGCGGCACCCTATAAAAAGTTGTTGACTGCTGATTACAGTCAGATTGAGATGCGGATTATGGCTCATCTCTCGCAAGACGCTGGGCTGATCGCCGCATTCAAGAGCGGGGAGGATCTGCATAGCACCGTGGGTTCGCAAGTTTTTGGAGTAGATGTAAAGAGCGTGACGCCCGAGATGCGCCGTCAGATTAAGGCGATGTCATACGGGCTGGCATACGGACTCTCTGCCTTTGGGTTAGCGCAACAGTTAAATCTCTCTCCGGGTGATGCCCAGGCTTTGATGCACCAGTACTTCCAACGCTTCGGAGGAATTCAGGATTACCTTAAGACTGTTGTCGATGAGGCTCGTACAAAGGGATACACCGAGACCATTCTCGGGCGCAGGCGTTATCTCCCTGATCTCTCCAGCGACAATCGCCAGCGGCGAGAAGTCGCCGAGCGCATGGCGCTCAACGCTCCTATCCAAGGTTCTGCCGCAGATATCATCAAAGTTGCGATGCTCAACGTTTCGCGCCTTATGAAGGAGAGAGATTTAAAGTCGCGACTTTTGTTGCAGGTGCACGATGAATTGATATTTGAAATCGCCGGTGCTGAAGAGGAAACGCTCTCGACATTGGTTCGTCAGGAGATGGAGTCCGCAGTGACTCTCTCGCTACCGCTCTCGGTCAATATTGGAGTCGGAGCAAGTTGGGATCTAGCGGCCCACTAATCAGTCGGTCGCTCTCGATCAAAGGGTTTGAGCCAACGTCGCCCAACCATGATCAGAACAAATCCCAGCGCAAATGTTGCGCCTGTAATTGCAAAGCAGAAGTGCGGCGAAACGTGCTGCGAGAAGAAGCCTCCGGTTGATTGGCCGATTGCCGCAAAGGAACCCTCGACAGTCCAGATCCAACCGATTGCAGCAGCGGCGCTGCCTTGCGGTCTGATTACTTCAAGTTGCTCCAAGTAGAAGACCTGCTCCGCACCTCCAATAAATCCAAAGAGAGCGAGAACAAGCAGGAAGGCCCAGCCAGGATTCACAAATGCCATTGGCACGGTGGACAAAAACCAGAAAGCGTAGATCGCTCGAAATCCAGCGACTGGGGCTATCTGGCGACCCAGAGAACCCGCAACCAGGCTTCCTAAAATTGAAAGCGCTGCTGTTGTGCCGAATGCGAGACCCGCAAAGCGCGGTTCGTTATGCAGTGAACTGATTGCAGGAATTCCGATTTGGAAATTTCCCGTCCCGTAACCGATCAGAACTCCCTCAGCGAGTAATAGACGAAAGCCTGCTGTGCGAAAGAGAGTCTGCCCACCGGCCTCGCGCTGCTCGGGGCGCCATTGCTTGGTGAATTTCAACGAGGAGAGTGCAATCCCTCCGATCAGGATCAAGATCGCAGTAGTAAGCAAGCCGCTCGCGGGGTGGCCCGAGAGGGCCAAAGTGGTTGCTAGTGCCGGCCCAAGCACGACACCTAAATTCATCGAGGCGGTATCGATGGCGATGGCAGTTCGATATTGCTCTTCAGGGACGGCGGTGCGCCACATTGGACGGACAGAGAGGTTGATAGGAGGCGCTGTAAGACCTAGGAGAGCGGAGAAGATGATCAATAATCGCGCCCCATGGCAGAGATCCAGTGAGGCAAGGGCCACGGCATAAGCCGGGACGAAGACCCGAAGCGGGATCTTGAGCCCCAATCGGTCGATCACTGCCGCTCGCATCCCGGTGCTGAGGGAGCCCACGATTCCACTGGCACCAGCTGCCAAACCGGCAATCGTGATGGAGTGGGTGTCATCTTTCACCTTGAAGAAGATATCCAGACTGACCATTCCGTAGGCGAGGCGAGCAGGAAAGGCGGCCAGCATCATTGCCAGAGCCCTCGGATTCTTCAAAATTACCCAATAAGCCCGCACAGAGTGCAGTCTAGACCCTGCATAACAAAGTCAGTTTGACCCTCATACCCCGCCTGCGTACCCTTAGCCTTTCGCACGCCGTGCGAGATTTACGAACGACTACTTTCTATTCCTACGGAGCAACTTGAGCACTATTCACGCAGTAAATGACATTGGCAGCGCAGAAGATTTTCTAGCCGCAATCGAAGGCACAATAAAGAATTTCAATGATGGAGATCTAGTCTCTGGAATCGTCGTCCAGATAGATCGCGAAGAGGTACTCCTCGATATTGGATATAAGACCGAAGGTGTAATTCCCTCTCGTGAACTCTCCATTCGCCACGACATCGATCCATCAGAGATCGTAAAGCTCGGCGATCGCGTAGAAGCCCTAGTCCTCCAGAAGGAAGATAAAGAAGGTCGCCTCATCCTCTCCAAGAAGCGTGCTCAATACGAGCGTGCCTGGGGCGAGATCGAAGGCAAGAAGGAGCGCGACGAGGTCGTCACAGGTTTGGTCATCGAAGTTGTTAAGGGTGGCTTGATTGTTGATATCGGACTTCGCGGATTCCTACCTGCATCTCTCGTTGAGATGCGTCGCGTCCGTGATCTCACTCCTTACATCGGCAAAGAAGTTGAATGCCGCATCATCGAGCTTGATAAGAACCGCAATAACGTAGTTCTCTCTCGCCGTGCATACCTCGAGCAGACACAATCTGAATCCCGCACCACATTCCTCAATCAACTCACCAAGGGCCAAGTACGTACCGGTGTGGTTTCATCGATCGTTAACTTCGGAGCCTTCGTTGATCTCGGTGGAGTAGATGGCTTGGTTCACGTCTCTGAACTCTCTTGGAAGCACATTGATCACCCAAGTGAAGTTGTTGAAGTAGGAGATGAAGTGACCGTTGAAGTTCTCGAAGTTGACTTCGAGCGCGAGCGCGTCTCACTCTCTCTCAAGGCAACTCAAGAAGATCCTTGGCAGGCATTTGCACGCACCCACACCATCAACCAAGTTGTTCCTGGTGAGGTCACAAAGTTGGTTCCATTCGGCGCATTTATTCGCGTCTTTGAAGGAATCGAAGGCCTCGTGCATATCTCCGAGTTGGCCGAGCGCCACGTTGAGATTCCAGAGCAGGTTGTCCAGGTTGGCGATGAGCTCTTCGTAAAGATCATCGATATCGATCTAGAGCGTCGTCGTATCTCACTCTCCCTCAAGCAGGCTAACGAGGGGCATGAAGTTGAGATCGAAGCTTTCGACCCATCCCAATACGGAATGCCAGCTCGCTACGATGCTGAAGGTAACTTCATCTATCCAGAGGGCTTTGACGCTGACTCACAAGAGTGGCGCCCTGGCTTTGAAGCACAACGCGAAGAGTGGGAGCGTCAGTACGCTGAGGCTCAAGCGCGCTTCCTAGCTCACAAGAAGCAGAAGGCAGAGGCTAAGGCAGCAGATGCAGCCGCAGTCGATGCCGTCGAAGAGGTCGCTGAATAAACCTCACCCCTAAAGTTGAAGGCCCTGACGTAAAGTCGGGGCCTTTTGCATTTGCGCTCGTGATGACGGGATAAAAGGTGGTGAGTAGGCTTACTAGGTGCTCCTCGTTGCGTTGACTGGTGGAATTGGCTCCGGAAAGTCACTCGCCGCCGAATATTTTGCCGCTTGTGGCGCCGAGGTCTTGGACTTTGATCAGCTGGCACGCGATGTGGTTGAGCGGGGAACCGAGGGCTTTGACGAGATTCTGCTCCGCTTCGGAGATGAGGTACTACGGGAGGGCAACCTTGACCGAGCCCGCCTCGCGGAGATCATCTTCAGCGATGCTATTGCTCGCAAGGATCTCGAGGCGATAACCCACCCCAAAATCCGGGCTGCCTTTGATCAGATTGTGAGCGAGCTAGACCCAGATTCGATCTTGGTGAGCCAGATTCCGCTCCTGGCTGAAAGCGAACATAAATATCCCTTTGATTTTGTGGTCACTGTCAGTGCCTCGGAGGATACTCGCCGCGCCCGACTCATCAAACGCGGAATGAAGGATTATCAGGTGACTCAACGGATGCAAGCACAAGCCACTGATCTGCAACGCGCCGCGATTGCAGATGCCATTTTGATCAATGAGGGAAGTGAAGACGAGCTGCTCCGCCAGGTCGAGAATCTTTATGAAGATCGCCTCTATCCGGCGCGATTGGGCATGAAATGAGGCCCGTTACCGATCTGCAGCGTCGCGTAAAGCCTTTTGAAGTTATTAGCGAGTACACCCCATCGGGTGATCAGCCCACTGCAATCGCGGACCTTACTCGCCGGATTCAGGCGGGGGAGCAGGATGTCGTTCTCCTCGGTGCTACAGGTACGGGAAAGTCAGCCACAACTGCATGGCTCGTTGAGCAATTGCAACGTCCTACTCTCGTTCTTGCGCCCAATAAGACTTTGGCTGCGCAGTTGGCTAACGAGTTTAAAGAGCTGCTGCCAAATAATGCTGTCGAATACTTCGTCTCTTACTACGACTACTACCAACCCGAAGCCTACGTTCCGCAATCCGATACCTTTATCGAGAAGGACTCCTCTGTTAACGAAGAGGTCGAACGGTTGCGCCACTCAGCGACTAACTCACTGCTCACCCGCCGCGATGTGATCGTTGTAGCGACAGTCTCTTGTATTTATGGCTTGGGTACTCCGCAGGAGTATGTCGATCGAATGATCAGACTACGAGTCGGTGACTCAATAGAGCGCAACCAACTGCTCCGACGCTTCGTCGATGTGCAGTACAAGCGCAACGATATGGCCTTTGAGCGTGGCACCTTCCGGGTGCGCGGTGACACGATCGAGATAATTCCCATGTATGAAGAGCATGCGATTCGCATCGAGATGTTTGGTGATGAGATCGAGAAGATCATGACCCTGCATCCACTAACGGGTGAGATCATCGCCGATGAGAGCGAGATGTATATCTTTCCAGCATCTCACTACTCCGCGGGCGACGAGACCATGAAGCGCGCCATTGCCGATATCACCGAAGAGATGGAAGAGGCCGTTCTCAAATTTGAGCGTGCTGGCAAATTGTTAGAGGCGCAGCGTCTGCGTATGCGCACCACCTTCGACATTGAGATGATGCAGCAGCTTGGGTTCTGTAGTGGAATCGAAAATTACTCGCGCCACATCGATGGACGTGGCGCCGGCTCACCACCGAACTGCCTCTTGGACTACTTCCCGGAGGACTTCCTAGTGGTCATCGATGAGTCACACGTGACAGTCCCGCAAATCGGAGCTATGTATGAAGGGGATGCTTCGCGCAAACGCACCCTCGTTGAACATGGTTTCCGCCTTCCCAGCGCAATGGATAATCGACCACTTCGCTTCGATGAATTCTTAACTCGAAAGGGTCAGACGGTATATCTCTCCGCGACTCCCGGAAAATATGAGCTCGAAAAAGTGCAAGGGCATGTAGTCGAGCAAGTTATTCGTCCAACCGGTCTCATCGACCCTGCCATCATTCTTAAGCCCATTAAAGGGCAGATCGATGACCTCGTGGGTGAGATTCGATTAAGAGCTGAAAGAAACGAGAGAGTTCTTGTCACAACGCTCACTAAGAAGATGTCTGAGGATTTAACAGATTATCTCTTGGGTCTCGGCATAAGAGTTCGGTATCTGCACTCTGAGGTAGATACCCTTCGCCGCGTTGAATTGCTCCGCGAACTTCGTTCGGGCGAATATGACGTTCTGATTGGAATTAATCTACTTCGCGAAGGGTTAGATCTTCCCGAGGTCTCTCTTGTGGCGATCCTCGATGCTGACAAACAGGGCTTCTTGCGGTCGGCCACCTCATTAATTCAAACGATTGGCCGCGCCGCCCGTAACGTTTCCGGTGAAGTCCATATGTATGCCGATAGCGTAACTCCAGCGATGGCTCAGGCGATTGACGAGACCAATCGTCGTCGCACAAAGCAGGTTGCCTATAACCTAGAAAATGGAATCGATCCCACTCCATTGCGGAAGAAGATCGCCGATATCACCGATCTCATCACAAAAGAGGCCGAAGATAGCGCCTCTCTCACAGTTGGATCAAAGAATAAAGCGAATCAGACCCCGGCGATTAAGCATCAACGTCCTAAAGGGGCATCTCTGCCACGACAAGAACTCCTCGCTCTCATAGAATCGCTCACTGATCAGATGAAGTCGGCAGCTGCTGAATTGCAATTTGAGCTCGCTGCGCGGCTGCGCGATGAACTGCGCGAACTAAAGCGTGAACTACGAGGCATGGAGGAGGCAGGCGTTTGAGCACAGATCGCCTCATAATTCGAGGAGCGCGCGAGCACAACCTCAAGGATGTATCACTCGATTTACCGCGGAATGCGCTCATCGTCTTTACCGGTCTCTCTGGCTCGGGTAAATCCTCACTCGCCTTTGACACCATCTTTGCCGAGGGGCAACGGCGCTATGTGGAGTCTCTCTCGGCTTACGCACGCCAATTTCTCGGCCAGATGGATAAGCCTGATGTCGATTTCATTGAAGGGCTATCTCCAGCGGTCTCTATCGACCAGAAGTCCACCAACCGAAATCCTCGCTCAACTGTTGGGACCATCACCGAGGTCTATGACTACCTCCGCCTCCTCTTCGCTCGCGCCGGTCGTCCACATTGTCCAAATTGCGGAAAGCCTATTGCTCGACAGACGCCACAGAATATTGTCGATCAGATCCTTGCATTAGACGAGGGAGTGCGATTTCAAGTTCTCGCTCCTGTCGTCCGCGAACGTAAAGGGGAGTTCCTGGATCTCTTTACTGATTTCACAACACAAGGATTTTCGCGCGCCCGGGTAGATGGAACCGTCTATTCGCTCAATGAGGTTCCAAAACTCAAGAAGCAAGAGAAGCACACTATTGAGGTCGTTGTGGATCGACTCGCGGTCAAGAAGGAGTCGAAGTCGCGAATCACTGACTCCATTGAAACTGCGCTGAAACTAGCGAGCGGTTTGGTTGTACTGGATTTTGTGGATACTAAAGCTACCGATCCTGAGAAGGAGCGAACCTTCAGCGAACATATGGCCTGCCACGATTGTGGCCTCTCCTTTGAAGAGATGGAGCCCCGCTCCTTCTCCTTCAACTCACCTTTCGGGGCCTGCCCCGAGTGCACTGGAATTGGTACTCGCCTCGAGGTGGATCAGGAACTGGTTGTACCGGATGACTCGCTCTCTCTCAATGAAGGTGCCATTGCACCGTGGGCGGGTGGCCACTCCGCCGAATACTTCAATCGACTCTTACAAGGACTAGCGGACGAGCTCGGCTTCTCTATGGATAAGCCATGGAGCAAGCTGCCGATGAAGGCGCGTGAAGCGGTGCTTTATGGCTCTGATTACGAAGTGCATGTTAAGTATAAGAATCGCTATGGTCGTGTTCGCAACTACTCAACTGGCTTTGAAGGTGTCTTAGGATTCATTGAGCGCAAGCATGCCGAAACTGATTCAGATTTCAGTCGTGAAAAATATGAAGCGTATATGCGGGAAACTCCCTGCCCCGTCTGCAAAGGAGCGCGCCTCAAGCCAGAGGTATTAGCGGTGACGCTAGGTGGAAAGAATATTTGGCAGATTTGTGAACTCTCTATCGCCGAGTGCGCCATCTTCCTCAAGAAGATCTCTCTCAACGCCCGTGAAAAGAAGATTGCCGATCGTGTTCTCAAAGAGGTCCACGCACGTCTGGGCTTCCTGCTCGATGTTGGTTTGGATTACCTCTCGCTCGAACGCCCTGCTGCGACTCTCTCTGGCGGAGAAGCACAGCGCATTCGACTTGCTACTCAAATTGGATCCGGACTTACAGGAGTTCTCTACGTCCTTGATGAACCGAGCATTGGACTGCATCAGCGAGATAACCGTCGCCTCATCGAGACCTTAACCCGGCTGCGCGACCTCGGAAATACTCTGATCGTCGTTGAACACGATGAAGACACAATTCGCATAGCCGACTGGATTGTCGATATCGGACCCGGTGCCGGCGAGCATGGCGGCAAGGTGGTCTCTTCCGGCGACTATCAAGCGTTAATCACTGCTCCAGAATCAATCACCGGGGATTACTTAGCGGGACGTCGTTTCATTCCGATCCCTGCGGAACGTCGCCCGCGAGATGCAAAACGTGCTCTCGTCGTTAAAGAGGCGAAGGAGAATAATTTAAAGAGCATTAGCGTCGCATTTCCTCTGGGACTCTTTGTGGCTGTAACCGGAGTTAGCGGCTCTGGAAAATCGACCTTGGTAAATGATGTCCTCTACTCCGTTCTTGCCAACAAGCTCAATGGAGCGCGCATCGTTCCTGGGCGCCATCGCACCATTACTGGAATAGATCTACTCGACAAGGTGGTCCACGTAGATCAATCTCCGATTGGCCGCACTCCGCGTTCCAACCCGGCTACCTACACCGGCGTCTTCGACAAGATTCGTGCCCTCTTCGCTGAGACAACTGAAGCGAAAATTCGTGGTTATCAGCAGGGTCGCTTCTCCTTTAACGTCAAGGGTGGGCGCTGCGAAAACTGTGCCGGTGATGGAACGATTACTATCGAGATGAACTTTTTGCCCGATGTCTATGTTCCGTGCGAGGTCTGCCACGGCGCGCGGTACAACCGCGAGACTCTCGAGGTGCATTACAAAGGCAAGACGATCGCACAGGTACTCGATATGCCGATTGAAGAGGCTTCACACTTCTTCGAATCCGTTCCAGCGATTGCCCGCTATCTCAAGACCCTCAACGATGTGGGCCTCGGCTACGTCCGTCTCGGACAATCTGCTCCGACTCTCTCGGGCGGAGAAGCACAGCGCGTAAAGCTCGCGACAGAGTTGCAACGTCGATCGACTGGGCGGACCATCTACGTCCTTGACGAGCCAACCACCGGCCTGCACTTTGAAGATGTTCGCAAGCTATTGATTGTCCTCAATCGACTCGTTGACTCCGGTAATACAGTTGTCGTCATTGAACACAATCTCGACGTTATTAAGTCTGCCGACTGGGTCATCGACATGGGTCCCGAAGGTGGAGCAGGGGGAGGAACCGTCATCGCCGAGGGATCTCCAGAAGAAGTCTCTAAGGTTGCCGCGAGTTACACCGGAAAATTCTTGGCGGAAGTCCTGCGCTAGCCGTGAGCAACCCTGCGGATTACCGCCCCAGCAATATCCCCACCGAGCCTGGGGTATATCGCTTCTACGATTCGCATGATCGTGTCATCTATGTAGGCAAAGCCAAGAATCTTAAGAACAGACTCAACTCCTATTTTGGCTCAAATTTGGCTGCAAAAACCTATCGCATGGTGCATACCGCGGTTCGGGTTGATTGGACGATCGTAGGCACTGAGATTGAGGCCCTCGCTCTCGAATTCACCTGGATTAAATCCTTTAATCCGCAATTCAATGTGCAGTTTAAAGACGACAAGACATACCCCTACTTGGCGGTCTCGCTCTCCGAAGAATACCCACGGCTCTTCGTTTCGCGACAGAAGCATGTCAAGGGCAATAGGTATTTCGGCCCCTTCACAAATACTTGGGCGCTACGTGGCACTGTAGAAGTGCTGCAACGCTCCTTTCCGGTGCGCGCCTGCACGCAGTCGAACTTTAATCGCGCAGTGGCGACCAAACGGCAATGCCTTTTAGGCGATATTGGAAAATGCTCAGCCCCCTGTGTCGGTTGGATTTCCCAGGAAGAGCACACCAAACTCGCCAAGAACCTGGTCGCATACCTCGATAGAAATCCGACCGATATTGCCGAATCTCTCCAACTCGATATGGAACGCGCATCTGCCAATGAAGAGTTTGAACTTGCCGCCAGGCTCCGCGATCAACTAGAAGCGTTAGGCAAGACCACTGAATTTACCGAGACCTCTTTGAATAATAATTTCTCAGCAGATTTGATCGCGATTCACCAAGAGGTCACCCACGCCGCAGCTTCTCTCTTTTCTATTCGCGCCGGAAGGATCATCGCCTCCCGCGCTTGGATCATTGACCTCTCAGATGTGCTTGAAGAGGAAGATGTCATCTCCGCAGCCCTCGCCAAGATCTATATCGAGAGTAAGGCTCCCTCAGAGATTCTGGTTGATCGTGAGCCGAGCGATACCGCTGCGGTTGCCGAATGGCTAGGAGGGATGGCGGGTCACAAGGTCAACATCTCTATTCCACAGCGCGGCGAAAAAGTCGAGATGATGCGCACCGTAGCTCGCAACGCCCACCAAGCGCTTATTCAATACCTAAGTAAACGCTCCAACGATGTCGCCGTAGTTGGACGGGCTCTGGAGGAGATTCAAAGCGCCTTGGGTCTCGCCGAACTTCCCCTGCGTATCGAATGCTTTGATATCTCTAATATTCAAGGCAAACATATGGTGGCCTCCATGGTGGTCTTCGAAGATGGGCAGCCAAAGAAATCTGATTACCGCCGCTTCGCGATCGATGACGATGCTGGCTTCGACGACACCCGGGCCATGAACCATGTGATCACTCGTCGACTCAAGCGCTACCTTGCAGAGCGCGAGGTCGACATCAACGAGTTAAAGATGCAAGGGGGAGCCCGACCTAAATTTGCCTACCCTCCGCAATTGATTGTCGTAGATGGTGGAGCTCCACAGGTCAGTGCTGCGTATCAAGCACTCCTTGCATTGGGTCTTGAAAAGATACCCCTGGTGGGTTTGGCGAAGAGGTTAGAAGAAGTTTGGCTCCCTAATAGTTCAGATCCCATCATCTTGCCGAGACACAGCGAAGGGCTTTACATGTTGCAGCGCGTGCGTGATGAAGCGCACCGTTTCGCCATCAACTTTCATCGCTCTAAGCGCTCTGCGGTGATGTTGGAGTCATTACTCGACGAAATTCCACTCCTCGGGGAAGTGCGCCGTCGTGCACTCTTAGATCGCTTCGGGTCAGTAGGTGCATTAAAGAAGGCGACCGTCGAAGAGATCGCAGCCGTTCCAGGAATCGGAGAGAAGATCGCAGGAATTATCGAAGCCGCGCTCCTTGCAAGCGCGCCCGAGATCTCCGTCGATCTGGGAACCGGGGAGATCCGCGGATAGACTCATCTCCATGAATGGCAAGGTCGTGGTCATCACCGGTATGAGCGGGGCGGGTCGTTCGACGGTCGCACACGCCTTGGAGGATTTGGGTTGGTACGTCGTAGATAACCTCCCGCCCGCATTGTTAGCCAATCTCTGCGAAATGGCTGCTAATAGCACCTCACAGATCGCGGTGGTAATTGATGTTCGAGGTCGTGAGTTCTTTGGAAATCTCAGTAGCGCCCTTAATGAACTGGCGGATCGAGGCATCGATAGGCAAGTTCTCTTTGTTGATGCAAATGATGATGTGCTTGTACGCCGTTTCGAATCCACTCGGCGCCCACATCCCTTGCAAGGCAATGATCGAATTGTCGATGGAATTGCCAAAGAGCGCGAGCGCTTACGCGAAGTACGATCGGTGGCTGATGTACTCATTGACTCGTCATCTTTCAACATCCACCAGTTGGAACAGAAGATTGCCGAGCTCTTCGCGACATCCTCCACCGCAGATCTCCGCGTTAACCTCCTCTCTTTTGGATATAAATATGGAATACCCGTGGATGCCGATCTGGTTATGGATTGTCGCTTTATTGCAAACCCGCATTGGGATCCAGCCCTTAGGCCCCTCACTGGTTTAGATGCGGCAGTATCAGAGCGAGTCTTGGGAACCGAAAATGTGCAGGATTTTCTCGCCAAATATCAATCTCTCTTTGAAACGATGGCGGCGGGATTTTTTCAAGAAGGTCGAAAATATCTCACCCTCGCTATTGGTTGTACGGGCGGAAAACACCGCAGCGTTGCAATTGCCGAAGAGCTCGCTCGCCTCTTCAACGAGCGTGGTGTTGTCGGGCAACAACGTATAGAAGCGACGGCGATTCATCGCGATCTCGGACGTGAACTCTAAAGAATGGGTGAACAGAAGGTAGTTTCACTCGGTGGGGGACACGGTTTAGCGGCAACGCTCACCGCCCTGCGCGGCGTCACTTCAGAGATTACCGCCGTGGTCACTGTTGCAGATAACGGTGGCTCCAGCGGTCGACTCCGCAATGAATTTGGTTCGCTTCCCCCCGGAGATTTAAGGATGGCGTTAGCGGCTCTCTGTAGCGATGATGAATGGGGACGCGGTTGGGCAGAAGTAATGCAGTATCGCTTCCAAGGCGGTGGAGAGTTGAGTGGTCATGCACTCGGCAATCTCTTGATGATGGCGTTGTGGGATATGGATGGCGATGCGGTACGGGGTATCCGCCAAGTGGGCAATCTCTTGCGCATTGTTGGGGAAGTGCTCCCGATGTCGCTCGATCCTTTGGATATTGAGGGCACTTTCAATACCTCGTATGGCAGAAAGATTGTTCGTGGCCAGGTAGAAGTTGCAACCACAAAAGGTCGGATCGAGTCGCTCCGTTTGATTCCTGAGAATCCACGAGTGACTCCACAAGTATTAAGCGCATTGGGTAACGCTGAGTGGGTCACGATTGGACCCGGTTCATGGTTCTCCAGTGTGATGCCCCACCTGCTCTTGCCTGAGTTAGCTCAGGCAGTAGTTGCCTCACCTGCGAAACGAATTATCGTTCTCAACCTCCCAGAGCCCGATTCGGTAGATGAGTTCGCTGGTTCTTCAGCGGCCGATCATTTGGAATTTATCCTGCAACATCTCCCGAAATTGCGAATTGATTACGCGATTGTTGATCCGAGTGCGAGTGAGAGCGCACCGAAACTTAAAGGTTTGGTTGAGGGTTTGGGTGGGGAATTAGTGGTAGCACCACTCTCTCAATCTCCAGGCAGTTATCACCACGATGTAAAAAAACTTCGCTCAGTTTTCGCCCACATTATGGAGTGAAGCCTGCTTAGATTGCCGCATGGCGATGACTGCTTCAGTAAAGGACGAGTTGAGTCGACTCAACGTCTCCAAGCCATGTTGCCGCAAAGCTGAAGTATCTGCGCTCCTTCGCTTCGCCGGAGGGTTGCACATCGCATCGGGAAAGATTGTTATTGAAGTTGAGTTAGATACTGCGCAAGCTGCACGCCGATTGCGAAAAGATATTGCCGAGATTTATGGACACGAGTCGGAGCTCTCGGTCCTCTCGCCCAGCGGACTGCGCAAGGGGAGCCGGTATGTGGTTCGCGTCGTCTCGGAGGGTGATGCTCTCGCCAGACAAGCAGGTTTAGTTGATGGCAATGCCAGGCCGATACGAGGCCTGCCTCCGCAGGTTGTCTCCGCAGGAATCTGCGATGCCGAAGCTGCTTGGCGTGGCGCCTTTCTCGCCCACGGCTCACTCACCGAACCAGGTCGTTCCTCTGCGCTTGAAATTACCTGCCCCGGCCCTGAGGCGGCCCTGGCACTTGTCGGAGCGGCGCGCCGCTTAGGTATCGCTGCCAAGGCGCGCGAAGTGCGCAACGTGGATCGTGTAGTAATTCGAGATGGCGATGCCATCGGAGCTCTCTTGACGCGGCTTGGGGCACACGAAAGTGTCCTGGCTTGGGAGGAGCGTCGAATGCGACGCGAGGTGAGGGCTACCGCTAATCGTTTAGCTAATTTTGATGATGCCAATCTGCGCCGCTCTGCCCGAGCCGCCGTTGCCGCCTCGGCGAGAGTCGCACGCGCCCTAGAGATTTTGGGTGATGAGATCCCGGGCCACCTCAAAGAGGCAGGTGAATTACGCATTAACTTTGGGCAAGCGAGCCTAGAAGAGCTGGGTTCACTAGCCGTTCCGCCTATGACAAAAGATGCAATTGCAGGGCGCATTCGACGTCTTTTAGCGATGGCAGATAAGCGGGCTCACGATTTGGGGATCCCGGATACTGAGGCGGGGCTCACACCAGATTTATTGGCGGAATAGTCAGACTGATAGGATTTTCTCATCACAGTGTCGTGATGTTTCTTAGTGCCTATTGGGTAACCCACAACTGTAGAAGGCGGGATTAAAGTGGTTCGTGTTGGAATTAATGGATTTGGTCGTATTGGACGTAACTTCTTCCGGGCGGCTCTGCTCTCCGGCGCAGATTTCGAGATCGTTGGAATTAACGACCTCACCGATAATCACACTCTCGCTCACCTTTTAAAGTATGACTCCATTCTCGGCCCACTAGGCCTTCCAGTTACCTACACCGAAGATTCCATCACCGTTGGTGGCAAGACCATCAAAGTTTTCGCAGAGCGCGACCCAGCAAACTTGCCTTGGGCCTCTGTCAATGCAGATATCGTCATTGAGTCGACTGGCTTCTTCACAAAGGCCGCAGATGCCCAGAAGCACATCACAGCAGGCGCTAAGAAGGTAATCATCTCTGCTCCAGCAACTGATGAAGACATCACCATCGTTCTAGGCGTAAACCAGGATAAGTACGATCCTGCCGCTCACAACATCATTTCTAACGCATCATGCACAACCAACTGCCTTGCTCCAATGGCGAAGGTACTCGACGAGGAGTTCGGAATCGTTCGTGGCTTGATGACCACAGTCCACGCCTACACAAATGATCAGTCACTGCACGATCAGCCTCACAAGGATTTCCGCCGCGCCCGCGCTGGTGCTCTCTCTATCATTCCTACATCTACTGGCGCAGCTAAGGCCATCAGCCTCGTCCTGCCTAACTTGAAGGGCAAGCTTGATGGTTACGCCCTTCGCGTACCAGTCCCAACAGGCTCTGCAACCGATCTCACCGTTGAACTCGCTCGCGAAGTTACCGCCGCTGAGATCAACGCAGCGATGAAGAAGGCTGCCGAAGGCGAACTCAAGGGTTACCTGACCTACACCGAGGATCCAATCGTCTCCGCAGATATCGTCACCGACCCAAGCTCATGCATCTTCGATGCTGGCCTCACCAAGGTGATCGGTTCAACTGCAAAGGTTCTTGGTTGGTATGACAATGAGTGGGGCTATTCAAACCGCCTAGTTGATCTCGTCGCCTTTGTTGGTAAATCTCTCTAATGAGTTTTACTGCGCTTCAATCTATTGATGTTGCAGGAAAGCGAGTTCTGCTCCGGTGCGATCTAAACGTCCCCATTAAAGAGGGCGTTATTCGCGATGATGGTCGCATCCGGGCCTCGCTTCCTACTATCAACTATCTCGTTGATAATGGTGCAAGTGTCGTCATCACCGCCCACCTTGGTCGACCAAAGGGTGAGCGCAATCCTGATATGACCTTGGCGCCTGTCGCTGAGCGCTTAAGCGAACTCTTAGGCAAGCCAGTTCTCTTCTCATCGGAGATCGTCGGGGCAGAAGTAGATGCTAAGAAGGCTGCGCTGCAACCCGGCCAAATTCTTCTCCTCGAAAATATTCGCTACGAAGCTGCTGAAACCTCCAAGGATGAGGCAGAACGTGCTGCTTTCGCCGCACAACTCGCAACTGGGATGGATCTCTTTGTCAGCGATGGCTTCGGTGCCGTGCACCGCAAGCATGCATCTGTTTATGATGTTGCGAAGTTACTTCCCAGCGCCGCTGGATTCCTAGTTGCTGCCGAGATTGAGGTCTTGAAGAAGTTGACGGAGAACCCAGATCGCCCGTATGGGGTGGTTCTCGGCGGCGCAAAGGTCTCTGACAAGATCGGTGTCATCAAGAACTTACTGGGCAAGGTCAATGTCCTGGCCATCGGTGGCGGCATGCTCTTTACCTTTCTTGCAGCCGAGGGACACGAGATCGGAAAGTCACTCGTCGAACTAGAACTGCTTGATGATGTCAAGAAGTTGTTGCAGGAGGCGAAAGATCTCGGGGTAGAACTTCTACTACCAACGGATATCGTGGTTGCACCAACATTCGCTGCTGATGCGACACCCACACTCGTGAGCGCGTATGCAATTCCTGCTGACCAGATGGGGCTCGATATCGGACCCGACTCTGCAGCGGCCTTTGGCGCAGCGATTGAAAAGTGCCACACCGTTTTCTGGAATGGCCCAATGGGTGTCTTTGAATTTCCAAACTTCGCGAATGGAACCAAAGTCGTCGCAACGAGCCTGACTAAGGTGCAAGGTATCTCCGTTGTAGGTGGTGGCGATTCGGCAGCGGCTGTGCGAGCTCTCGGCTTCTCCGATGATCAATTTGGCTATATCTCAACAGGTGGTGGAGCTTCGCTCGAATACCTCGAAGGAAAAGCTCTCCCAGGGATTGAGGTTCTTAATAATGCGTAAGCCACTGATCGCCGGAAATTGGAAGATGAATCTCAATCATCTCGAGGCTATCGCCGTGACCCAGAAACTTTCTTACTCTCTAGAAGAGAAGGATTTCGATGCGGTTGATGTTGCGATCTTCCCTCCCTTCACAGATATCCGCTCTGTACAGACCTTGATCGATGGCGACAGACTCCGCCTCCTCTATGGAGCGCAGGATCTCTCACCAGAAGCATCGGGCGCCTTCACAGGGGATATCTCTGGCGGCATGCTCAATAAGTTGGGGTGTGCATTTGTCTTGGTAGGACACTCTGAGCGTCGCACCATTCACGGTGAGAGCAGCGCTCTTGTGGCACGTAAGGCAAAAGCCGTCCTCGAGAATGAGATGGTTCCGGTGCTCTGTATCGGAGAAGACCTCTCCATCCGCGAAACTGGCAATCAGGTGGAGTTCGTCGTTGCACAATTGACCGAGTCAGTTCAGGGGCTCCACAAGCCTGACCTCAAGAAGGTTGTCTTCGCTTACGAGCCGGTCTGGGCCATTGGCACTGGTAAGACTGCGACCCCTGCCGACGCTCAAGAGGTCTGTGCGGCTATCCGCGAGGCTCTGCGCTCCATCGGAAGTGACGAGATCGCCGCTGGCGCTCGAATTCTTTACGGCGGCTCCGTAAAGTCGGCCAATATCGTCGACATTATGCGTGAAGCCGATGTGGATGGCGTGCTGGTTGGGGGAGCGAGCCTTGATCCCGAGGAGTTCGCCCGAATCGCCAAGTACCACCGCGTAGTTACCGCTTAATTAGACGCTATCCTTAGCGCCTGACCCGAAGGGTCTGCAGCACCCACCTATTGCGCCTGAACCTGCTCCAAGCGGGATCAGGAGGTAAGAAATAAAAGGAGCCGAATCGTGGTTTTAGCTTTATCAATCCTTCTTGCGATCACCAGCGTGCTGATGATCCTCCTGGTTCTGCTCCATAAGGGCAAAGGCAGCGGACTGTCGGACCTCTTTGGCGGCGGAATCTCCTCCACCTATGGTGGTTCTTCAGTCGTAGAGAAGAATCTGGACCGGATCACCATCGTGGTCGGATTCCTCTGGTTCGCAGGGGTTGTCTCTTTGGGTATCTACCTAAAGTAGTTCGGATTTTCGGTTTTCTTTGCATAACTATTTTTCAAAGGAGTAAGAGATGGCAGGAAGTGCAATCCGCGGTAGTCGCGTCGGAGCTGGCCCAATGGGTGAGGCTGAGCGTGGCGAGGCGATAGCTCGCTTTCGTGTCTCATATTGGTGCGCTAATGGCCATGAGACCCGCCCATCTTTCGCTGAAGATGGCACAGTAACTATTCCTAACGAGTGGGATTGCCCTCGCTGTGGCTTCCCAGCTGGCCTCGATAAAGATAAGCCACCGATGCCTGTAAAGAACGAGCCATATAAGACTCACCTCGCATACGTGAAAGAGCGACGCACCGAGGCTGAAGCCGAGAAGATTTTGGGAGATGCTCTCGCCAAACTCCGCGGCGACGATTAATTCTTAGCTAACTCTTCCAAAAGTAGAGCAAGGCCCAACTCGCGATTCTTTAGATGCACGCGAATGAGTGGGAATTTGCGATCAGACAGCGCCTCTCCATCACCCAGGGCTTGGGCCATGAGCAAGGTATGGAACGAGAAGTTCTGATGTGGAATCGCTAGATCTCCTGTGTTCTCTCCGGTGATCTGCAAGAAGGCGCCATTGTGCTGACCCCCCTTGTGGAATTGTCCCGTAGAGTGCAAGAAACGTGGTCCCCAACCAAACGTTGTTCCCTTGCCGCTGCGAGCGGCAACTATCTCGCGTAACTTATTTGCTCCATCATCAATTCCGCGGGAGAGATAAGCCATGATCGCGATGTAATGGCTGGAGTGGGCAAAGAAGTCTTGGAGCTGACCAGCCAAGTCGCCAGCAGAAGAGCTGCTATATACGGCGAGTAGTTCATTCTCAAATGCCGGCTTGAAATGAGGGACCTTTCCATCGTTCCATGTCGAGAGAAGCGCACCGGTGCGCTCTTTCGCTTCAGTGACATTGGGCTGGTTGAATGGATCGACCTTGAGGCTGTACCCCAAGAGCGCTGTAACCCACTCCCATAAAATAAATTGTTCGCCAAGCGATCCAGTAACTACGAGATCTGCGTTGCTTCCTTCGCGAAAGCCAATCTTTAGTCCAGCACCTGCAATAGGAGCAGCGGCAGATTCAATTGCGATCGGTAGGCGACCGGTCTGATTCTTACCAGTGGACTCGGCAATCAGCTGCTCGATCCAATCGGAGATTCCAGGGAGATCGGAGTCGGAATCGAAGAATGCTACGTTCTGCTCGCCCTTATCAAAGATAGTCGCTGCCAGTTGAATCGCTGCAGAGCCCGGAAGCACAAACTTCTCTGCGGCAGAGGCTGCGTCATCCAAGAGTATTGAGGCGTCGACTCCAATCAGAGCAGCAGGAACCAAGCCAAAGGCGGAGAGTGCGCTGTAGCGGCCACCAACATTGGGATCTGCATTGATGACTCGCAGGCCATCAGCGCGAGAGGACTTATCCAGAGGTGAACCTGGGTCGGTGACAATCACAAAGTGATCGGCAGGATTTAACCCCGCGTCGACAAATAGTTTGGAGAAGAAGGCTTTATGAGAAGCAGTCTCAATCGTAGAACCCGATTTTGATCCTACAACCACAAGAGTGTGTGCGAGGTCTGCCGGAATAGCAGCGTTGATCTGATCGGGGTCAGTCGTGTCCAAAACGGTAAGCGACTTCTTATAAGTCTTCGCAATTACCTCGGGAGCAAGTGATGAACCTCCCATACCCGCGAGAACGATCGAGGAGATCTCGCGAGAGCGCGCCCAGGCTGTAAGTGCATCCAGCTCTGGGAGCAAGGCGCGTGAACTGGTCGGCAGATCAATCCAATTGAGTCGAACTGCGGCTTCGGCCTCCGCTTCCGCCCCCCACAGGGTGTGATCTTTAGCTGCTAGACGGTCGACAATCGCAGTGAGCGAATTTGTTCTCTCTTCTGTCGCGATAGAGAGTGCTGTACCTGAAACCGTGATCATTTATGCCACCGCGCTTACGTTGTCTAGGAGTTCTTGCCAGGCATCGGCAAATTTCTTGACGCCATCCTTCTCAAGGAAGGCGACAACATCTTCGAAGTCGATCCCCGCAGCAGGTAGCGCTGCAAAGTGAGCATGTGCCGCGGGGATAGCTGGTGTGATTGTGTCCCCACGAACTGCGCCATGCGCGCGCACCTCGTTAAGAGTTCCCTCGGGCATCGTGTTTACGCAATTTGCTGCTACCAGCTCAATGACGTACCGAGTTGAGTCGTAAGCCTTATCTTTCACACCGGTGGATGCCCACAAAGGACGCTGTTGATTTGCGCCTTGTGAGACCAAACTCTTCCAGCGCTCTGAGGCGATCACTTCGAGGTAAGCCTCATAGGCGAGAACAGCGTTAGCGATAGCCGTCTGGCCTCGTAGGGGAGATCCAGCCCCGATCGCGTCAAGGCGCTTATCAATTTCAGTGTCAATGCGAGAGACGAAGAAAGAAGCGACCGAATGGATATCGGTAATCGAGTGGCCAGCAGCGAGTCGATCTTCGAGTCCACTCATGTAAGCATCCATAACCTTTAGGTAGCGCTCCACAGAGAAGATCAAAGTTACGTTGATGCTAATTCCAGCGGCGGTAAGCTCACGAATCGCAGGGAGCCCCTCTAACGTTGCTGGAACTTTCACAAGGAGATTTGGACGATTTACTAACTGCCAGAGTGACTTTCCCTGTGCAACCGTCGCGGCTGTCTCATGAGCCAAGAAGGGATCGACCTCAATGCTCACGCGCCCGTCAACATGGCCAGACGTGTTGAAAGTATCGAGGAAGAGATCGCAGGCTGCTTTAACGTCTGAGGTCGTCAACGTAGTAACGATAGATGCAACGCTCTCACCTTCGGCTTTGAGTGCAAGTACATCATCCTTGTAGAGAGCTGAACCCTTAATCGCTGCAGAGAAGATACTTGGATTTGTGGTGACGCCGACCACGCTAGATCCACTTATAAGCGCAGCCAAACTGCCACTTTGCAAACGATCTCGAGAAAGATCGTCGAGCCAGATGGATACTCCAGCAGCGCTCAAATCTTGGAGGTGTGATGACATTACTTGCCCGCCTTCGCAATTGATTCTTTGGCAGCCGATGCGACCGCCTCTGGTGTAAACCCGAACTCTTTAAAGAGAATTCCCGCAGCAGCCGATGCTCCGAAGTGATTTAAGCCAATGCTTACCCCTGCGTCACCGACATATTCGCGCCAGCCAGCCGTCACGCCGGCTTCAACGCTCACGCGAGCACGTACCGAACTAGGCAAGACAGACTCTTGATACTCCGAACTGGTCTCTGCAAACCACTCTAAGCACGGAGCGCTGACGACGCGCGCTGCAATTCCATCAGCCGCCAAGATCTCCTTTGCTGCGATGGCGAGAGAAACTTCAGATCCTGTAGCGATAAGAATGACATCTGGGGTACCAGAAGAATCACTCACAACATAAGCACCTTGAGCTACGCCTTCAGCGCTGGCGAAGATCGTCCGATCAATAACCGGCAAGTTCTGCCGTGATAGCGCAAAGCCCGCTGGCTTGCGACGAGTGATTACTTCACGCCAAGCGATCGCAGTCTCGTTTGCATCAGATGGTCGAATGACGGCCAAGTTGGGGATGAGGCGCAAAGAAGCGACGTGCTCAACTGGTTGGTGGGTTGGACCGTCTTCACCGAGTCCGATGGAGTCGTGGGTCCAGACGAAGGTAACTGGAACATTCATCAGGGCGGCAAGACGCACGGAGCCACGCATGTAATCGCTGAATACTAGGAAAGTTCCACCAAATGGCTTGCTAAGTCCATGTAAGGCAATGCCATTAAGGATTCCACCCATTGCATGTTCGCGAATTCCGAAGTGAATTAAGCGACCGTATGGATCAGCATTCTCCATCTCACTCGAAGTTGGCAAGAAGGATTTGCTGCCATCAATAGTGGTGTTATTGCTACCGGCTAGATCTGCGGAACCGCCCCAGAATTCAGGAAGTACCGATGCGATAGCTCTGATGACCTTGCCTGAAGCAGAGCGCGTTGCGACATCCTTGCCTGCAGGGAAGACAGGTAGCGCGTTCTCCCAACCCGCAGGAAGGGTGTGATTGCGCAGACGCGCAAGGAGCGCTGCACGCTCGGGGTTCTTCTCCTGCCAGAGTGCAAACTCTGCATCCCACGCCGCATGCGCAGCCTGACCCCGTTCAATAACTTGGCGAGTATGCGCGAGAACATCTTCAGGAACGATGAAACTTTCGGCAGGATCAAGTCCCAGCAGAACCTTCGTTGCGGCAATCTCATCTGCTCCAAGAGCGGAGCCGTGCGAGCCTTCCGTGCCACGAGCAGTTGGGGCAGGCCAGGCGATAACGCTGTGCATTCTGATCAGAGTCGGGCGATCGGTAACTGCTTCAGCTGCGATCATCGCTTCTTCCAGCTTGATGCGATCTACGTTTCCGTCACTTAGGGCTTGAATTTCAATGACGTGCCAGCCGTAGGCGCGGTAGCGAGCGGCAACATCTTCAGTAAATGCTACGTGGGTATCACCCTCGATAGAGATGCGGTTGTCGTCGTAGATCATCTTCAAATTACCGAGCGCTTGCGTCCCGGCAAGGGAAGATGCTTCTCCGCTAATGCCCTCTTCAAGATCTCCGTCAGAACAGATCACCCAGATGTTGTGATCAAAGAGGGATGTTGAGCTCTCCGGATCGAGTAGCCCCTTCTCGAAACGGGCCGCCATCGCCATTCCAACTGCGTTCGATACTCCGGCTCCCAAGGGACCGGTAGTTGTTTCTACGCCATTGGTGTGGCCGTACTCCGGATGGCCGGGGGTTAAAGAGTTGTGCGTGCGGAATGATTTGAGATCATCGAGCGATAGACCGTAGCCCGATAAGAAGAGTTGAATGTAAAGGGTAAGAGAGGAGTGGCCACAGGAGAGGACAAAGCGATCGCGTCCGAGCCACGCGGAATCGGTTGGATCGTGGCGTAAGAAGCGCTGAAAGAGCGTGTAAGCAACTGGCGCAAGGGACATCGCAGTTCCAGGGTGACCATTGCCAACCTTCTGAACGCTATCCATAGCTAAGGCTCGGGCGATTGCTACCGCACTGTCGTCTGTTGGGCTCCAGGTATTGCGTTCCATGGCGAGTTATCTCCCTATTTTCATATTATCTATTGTTGACTCTCGAACGTCCTTGTTCGTCAAAGTCCTGATTAACTGTTGATTAACGGCTGGCGACTAAATGCATTGGCTTTAAAAGCGATATTCCACATCGAGAGCCAGATCAAACCAGCCCCGAGTAGGTGCGCGGCGACAAGTGCTTCAGGCAGATGAGTGAAATATTGAATGTAACCAATCACGCCCTGTCCGAGGCAGATTGCCAAGAAGAGAAGCACCTTCTTGCCGATGAAGGATTGGGTTGGTAGCGGCTCGGAAACCTTGATGACAAGGTAGAGCGCAATTGTGAGGCCGATCAGTGCGATCACAGCATCTGCGTGTATCCACGAGATCGTGCGTGGATCGACGTGATAACGCTTGGCCTGGATGTCTCCGGCGTGTGGTCCGCTTCCGGTAACGACTGTTCCAAGGGTGATGACGATCAGGCTAAGGAGCGTCACGATGCGAATCAAGAGTCGAGTAGTAGGCAATACGTCGGTGCGCGCTTTCGCGTAAATACGTTCACGCAGCGAGAGCGTTGGAGGAATCAAGGCGATCGATAATAAGAAGTGAGCTGAGACGGTAAATGGGTTGAGCTTTGTAAGTACCGTAATCCCGCCCAAAACGATCTGAGCGACAATGCCCACTATTTGGGTCAGCGCCAGCAGCCGGATCATCTTCCAGTCTGCGCGCCCTTTGCCCCAACGGAAGGCTCCAACAACAGCCGCGATGATTGCAATTACCAATAGGACGGTGAGCAGCCGGTTTCCAAATTCAATCCACGAATGGAGGGTGCCTTGAACCTGATGGGGGACAGGTGCGATCGAACCCGATACGCATTGTGGCCAGGTGGGGCAGCCGAGTCCCGAACCTGTGAGCCTGACGGCGCCTCCGGTGAGGATGATTCCTACTTGCAGGATAACGAGCGCCGTGTAGATCAGGCTGGCTAGATTCACCTGCCTAGCCTATTGCCTTGCGGCTGGGAGCCCCGATTCTCGTCAGGAGGCCCCGACTCCTTCCGATTGGCGGAATGGGCGGAATTACGCAACACTTCTGTTGTGAAAAAGAGCGAGGATAAGACCAGGGATCTGGTTGCCCGCACTATTCTGGAAAACGGACCACAGAGCGCCGCTGAGCTCGCCGAGCGCTTGCAGTTGACGCCTGCTGGCATCCGCCGCCACTTAGATCTCCTTATCGAAATTGGGATTTTGGAGCCGCGCGAACCCCACCGTGTCGCGACCTCCCTCCGCGGTCGTGGTCGACCATCGAAGGTATTTGTTATCACCGATCTCGGCCGTGAAAAATTTGAACATTCTTACGACGATCTCGCACTCTCAGCACTGCGCTTCCTCGATACCCTCGAAGAGCCTGGTCTAGTCGGTGCTTTTGCGGCGAGTCGCGCGAATGACATTGAGCGTCGGGTTACCAAGGCAGCAGGGGGAGCGAACTCACAGGCAAAGCAGGTGGCTGCGCTCGCCGACTTTTTGAGCGCAGAAGGTTATGCGGCGGAGAGCAAGAGCACTCCGGCGGGAATTCAACTCTGTCAACACCATTGCCCCATTGCGCACGTAGCTTCTGAATTTCCCCAACTCTGTGAGGCAGAGACTGAAGCCTTCTCCCGCCTCCTCGGAACACATGTCCAGCGTTTAGCGACGATCGCCCACGGCGATGGAATCTGCACAACTTTTATACCCGCAACGCATTCATTGCAGAAGAGCGTTTCACCTAAGAAAAAGGGAGCACGAGTATGAGCGATACAACTCTCCATCCAGAACTCGATGGAATCGGAACCTACGAGTATGGCTGGTCAGATTCAGATGCAGCGGGCACCAATGTAAAACGGGGTCTTGACGAAGATGTTGTGCGCGATATCTCGGCGAAGAAGTCAGAGCCACAATGGATGCTCGATCTGCGGCTCAAGGGACTCTCGCTCTTCGAGAAGAAGCCAATGCCATCATGGGGTTCGGATCTCTCTGGAATTTTCTTTGACACCATTAAGTACTTCGTACGTTCTACCGAGAAGCAGGCAACTTCATGGGAAGAGCTACCAGAAGATATTCGCAATACCTACGATCGCCTTGGAATTCCCGATGCTGAAAAGAATCGCCTCGTTGCAGGTGTTGCTGCGCAATATGAGTCTGAAGTGGTCTACCACTCCATCCGCGAAGATCTCGAAAAGTTGGGCGTAATCTTTGTAGATACCGATACCGGTTTACGCGAGCATGAAGAGCTCTTTAAGGAGTACTTCGGTACCGTCATTCCAGTCGGTGACAATAAGTTTGCTGCTCTCAATACCTCAGTCTGGTCTGGTGGCTCATTCATCTATGTACCTAAGGGTGTACACGTTGATATTCCTCTCCAGGCCTACTTCCGCATCAACACCGAAAATATGGGTCAATTCGAACGCACCCTGATCATTGCTGATGAAGGTTCATACATTCACTATGTAGAAGGCTGCACCGCACCTATCTACTCTTCAGACTCTTTGCACTCAGCTGTTGTTGAGATCATCGTGAAGAAGAACGCACGTGTGCGCTATACAACGATCCAGAACTGGTCGAACAACGTCTATAACCTAGTCACCAAGCGTGCCACCTGTGCTGAAGGTGCAACCATGGAGTGGATCGATGGAAATATCGGCTCCAAAGTCACCATGAAGTATCCAGCTGTCTTTCTCATGGGTGAGCATGCAAAGGGTGAAACTCTCTCCATCGCCTTTGCCGGCGAAGGTCAACATCAAGATGCCGGCGCAAAGATGGTGCATGCTGCTCCGTACACGTCATCGACAATTATCTCCAAGTCGGTGGCGCGCGGGGGAGGCCGTACCTCATATCGCGGTCTAGTTCAGGTGCAACCCGGTGCACATCACTCTAAGTCCACCGTGAAGTGCGACGCACTACTCGTCGACACGATCTCGCGCTCTGACACTTACCCCTACGTCGATATTCGTGAAGATGATGTATCGATGGGACACGAGGCAACTGTCTCCAAGATCAGCGACGACCAACTCTTCTACTTAATGTCACGAGGACTCTCGGAAGATGAAGCGATGGCGATGATTGTCCGTGGCTTTATTGAGCCAATCGCTCGCGAACTTCCAATGGAGTACGCCCTCGAACTCAATCGCTTAATCGAACTGCAAATGGAAGGCGCTGTTGGCTAATGTCTCTTGCAACAACTACGAATTATTTAGCTCCCACGGGGCGAGAGGAGCCTTGGCGCTTTACTCCTCTTAACCGTCTCGCTGGGTTGCACGATCCTGCCGTGGCATTGCACGACCGCATCTCGCTGGAGCCCTCCGATATTCCTGTCGGGGTTTCCATCACAGTGGAGGATGCCTCCTCCTTCCCACCTCTCTCGGAGAGCAACGACCAGGTTGTACAGCGCGTCCGCGAAGCCGCCTCGAAAGTCTTGGTGATCTCGATTGCAAAGGATGCAGAGCTCGATGCTCCCATCATTCTTTCGCGCCAAGTTTTGGAGATGGCTCCTGAAGCTTCACGAGTGCAGATAAATGCCGGCCTCCACAGTCGTGCAACGCTCGTCATCTCAAATGCGGGCGATGGGGTATTCGCTGAAGATGTCGAGTTCAACCTCGCGCCCGGCTCAAACCTGCGTTTCATTACGTTGCAGGAGTGGTCTGCTAAGGCAGTCCATGTTGCACGTCACCACGCGATAATCGCTAAGGACGCCGCATTTACCTCATATGTCATAACAGTCGGCGGCTCCCTTGTGCGCCTCTTGCCGACCGTTGAGTACACAGGTCCGGGGTCAAGCGCCGAACTCTTCGGACTCTACTTTGCAACACATGGTCAGCACCTCGAGCATCGCGTTCACGTTGAGCATGGCGTTCCGGGAGCAAAATCTCGCGTCAACTACAAAGGCGCACTCAATGGTGACTCCGCGCATACCGTATGGATCGGCGATGTATTTATTAAAGCCGCGGCGCAAGGTACGGATACCTACGAGCTCAATCGCAACTTGCTGCTCTCTGATGGTGCGCGCGCTGATTCTGTGCCCAATTTAGAGATCGAGACCGGAGATATTGTGGGCGCTGGCCATGCAAGCACCACAGGTCGCTTCGACGATGAGCAACTCTTCTATTTGATGTCTCGCGGAATTCCTTCTGAAGAGGCACGCCGTCTTGTGATTCGCGGATTCTTCTCCGAGATCGTTTCCAAGTTGGGGTTGCCCGAGGTTGAAGAGCGGATCATGAGCCGTATCGATAATGAACTTGCGACGGTCCACATATGACCCAGATCGCCTTTGATTCCCTGATACCCGGAAAGCCCGTAGCTGTTGAGGTTGATGGAAAACCGGTTTGTGTCGCCCGCGTTGGCGATGAGGTCTTTGCAATCTCAAATATCTGCTCACACTCGTATGCCGAGCTATCAGATGGCGAGGTAAAAGGCTTTGCAATCGAATGCTGGCTTCACGGTGCAGACTTTGACCTACGGACCGGGGAAGCGCTCACCCTGCCAGCAACAGAAGCAATTGAAACTCTTAGCGTTACTCGCGATGGAAATGATTTAACTATTAGCCCCAAGACGAAGGAGATGTAAATGAGCACACTAGAGATAAAGGGACTGCATGTCTCCGTTGTCACCGAGGAGGGCTCTAAAGAGATTCTTCGTGGCGTAGATCTGACGATCAAATCAGGTGAAGTACATGCCATCATGGGACCTAACGGTTCAGGTAAATCTACCTTGGCGTATTCGATTGCTGGCCACCCCAAGTACACGATTACTTCTGGCTCTGTGACCCTCAATGGTGCAGATGTCCTGGCGATGACCGTTGATGAGCGCGCCAAGGCTGGTCTCTTCCTTGCGATGCAATATCCCGTTGAGGTACCTGGTGTCTCTGTTTCCAACTTCCTCCGAACAGCTGTAACCGCAATTCGCGGCGAGACTCCAAAGGTCAGGACATGGGTCGGCGAGGTTAAAGAGGCAATGTCAGTCCTCTCGATGGATCCTGCATTCGCCGAGCGCAACGTCAACGAGGGATTCTCCGGTGGCGAGAAGAAGCGCCATGAGATTCTGCAGATGGAGCTCTTGAAGCCAAAGATCGCGATCCTCGATGAGACCGATTCCGGTCTTGACGTTGATGCGCTGCGTATCGTCTCCGAAGGTGTGAATCGCGTGAAAGAGAATCAAGATCTTGGAATCATGCTTATCACTCACTACACCCGCATCCTGCGCTACATCAAGCCTGACTTTGTTCACGTCTTTGCCGCTGGTCGCATCGTGGAAGAGGGCGGACCAGAATTGGCCACGAAGCTCGAAGAGAATGGTTATGCAGAGTACGTCACTGCTTAAAGATGAATCCACCCTTTGATGTAGCGGCGATCAAGCGCGACTTCCCCATCTTTGAAGAGAAGATGCGTGGAGGAAAACGCTTGGTCTTCCTTGATAGTGGGGCGACCAGTCAAAAGCCATGGGCCGTAATTAACGCCGAACGAGATTTTTACACCAAACATAATGCTGCAGTGCATCGGGGTAGCTACTACTTAGCCGAGCAAGCGAGCGCTGCCTACGAAGGTGCTAGGCAGAGCGCCGCCGATTTTCTAGCGGTTGATAGTGATGAAGTTATCTTTACCAAAAGTGCCACTGAGGGTCTCAACCTGTTGGCAACCTCTTTCGAGAGAAGCACGGGCCTACTCGGTATCCGAGCTGGCGATGAGATCGTTGTTTCAGAGTTAGAGCACCACGCAAACCTCTTGCCTTGGCAGCAGTTAGCCAAGCGCACCGGAGCCGTTCTTAAATGGTTCTCCATGAATCTAGACGGTTCGTTAGATCTCTCGAACATTGACGAAGTTATAACCGAGAAGACCAAGATTGTTGCCATAACTCATCAATCAAATGTCTTGGGTTCAGTTCCAGACTTGCCACCGATTATCGCTGCCGCTCACGCAGTGGGTGCACTTTTCGTCTTAGATGCCTGCCAATCAATTCCACACATGCCCGTTGATATTCGCGGGATGGGAGTTGATTTCCTCACCTTCTCAGGACACAAAGCTGCAGGACCAACCGGCATTGGAGTTGTTTGGGGTCGGGCCGAGCTTCTCAATCAGATGGAGCCTTATTTGTATGGCGGTTCCATGATCGAGTCAGTGACGATGACCGATTCAACTTGGGCGCCAATTCCACGGCGCTTCGAAGCAGGTGTGCCTAACATGGCGCAGGCTGTGGGTTTAGAGGCAGCTCTTAAATACCTCTCCAATATTGGACTTCCCAATATTCACTCATGGGAGATGACCCTCACCGAGTATGCCCTTAAGGGTCTCCAAGAGATTGAAGGGGTTCGCGTGCTCGGACCACAAACCATGCAGGCTCGAGGGGGAGTGATCTCCTTCGTAGTTGACGGCCTACATCCCCACGATGTTGGACAGGTGATGGATCAATATGGCGTTGCAGTTAGAACGGGTCATCACTGCGCTTGGCCCCTCATTCGCAAGCTTGGCGTCGTGGGTACAACTCGTGCCTCTTTCTATCTGTACAACGAACTTTCCGATGTTGATGTTCTCCTCGAGTCCGTAATCGGCGCCCGAGATTACTTTAGGAAGCGCTAATGGAACTCGATTCGCTCTATCAAGAGGTGATCCTCGATCACTACAAGAAGCCACACAACAAGGGTCTGCCAGTCGGAGAGATTCAAGTGCATCACGTCAATCCCAATTGCGGAGATGAGATCACTCTTAGCCTCTCTATTAAAGATGGGGTTGTCGAGGATTTAATCTGGGATGGGGTTGGGTGCTCGATATCCCAGGCAAGTGCCTCCATCATGAGTGATTTAGTAAATGGAAAGTCCGTAGAGCAGGCTGGAACCGCACTCCGTGAATTTACCGAGTTGATGCAGAGCAAAGGGAATATATCTGGCGACGAGGAAGTTTTAGAGGATGCAATCGCGTTGGCGGGTGTCTCTAAATTCCCAGCACGAGTAAAGTGCGCGCTATTGAGTTGGATGGCATTTAAGGATGCGGCGATTCAGAATGGAGCAGAGATATGAGTCAGCAGTTAGCTACCTTGGATGAGGTAACCGAGGCCCTCAAGGATGTCATTGACCCAGAATTGGGTATCAACGTGGTGGATCTCGGTCTCGTCTATGAGATGAGCGTCAACGCCGAGAACGTCGCTGTACTCGATATGACCCTTACTTCGGCAGCCTGCCCGCTGCAGGATGTCATCGAAGACCAAGCGCGTCAGGTGCTCGCTGATATAACTTCAGATGTACAGATCAACTGGGTCTGGATGCCACCTTGGGGTCCAAACAAGATCACAGACGATGGTCGCGAACAACTGCGCGCCATCGGTTTCACTGTCTAACTCTTATTAAGGATTACTTATGTCGATGGGTGCCAGGGGTGGCGGTGGTGGAGCGCGCTCCGCGATGCGCTCATTAACGCGCGATCCTGCTGTTAAGGATATGAAGCTGAAGCCAGATACCCTCCGACGTATCTGGGAATTCGCCAAACCATTCAAGCTCTACTTGTTCCTCTTCCTGCTGACGATCATCGCCGACTCCTTTCTTACCGTTGCCACCCCGCTTCTTCTAAAGAATTTAATTGATAAGGGTGTTATCCCTCGCAATGGCACCGTGGTGACCGAACTAGCTGCCATTGTCGCAGTCATTGCTTTGGTCGATACTGGAGTAAATCTCATCTCAAGGTGGTATTCATCGCGCATCGGTGAAGGTTTGATCTACGAGATGCGTACGCAGGTATTTGCACACATTCAGAAGCAGTCGATTGCCTTCTTCACTCGTACGCAAACCGGTGCCCTTATCTCACGCATCAATTCCGATGTAATGGGGGCTCAGAACGCCTTCACTGACACTCTCTCCGGCATTCTGAGCAATATCTTGACGCTTACTCTTGTCGCTGCCGCGATGATCACACTTTCGTGGCAGATCACGGTGGCTTCGCTGCTCTTACTTCCGCTCTTCTTGATTCCGACCAAGTGGGTGGGGAAGAAGATTCAAGGGCTGACCCTCGCATCCTTCACTCTTAATGCCGAAATGGCGTCCACTATGACTGAGCGCTTCAATGTTTCCGGCGCTCTGTTAGTCACGCTCTACGGAGAGCCAGCTCGCGAGAAGGAGAGCTTCCGCCTGAAAGCTCGCCGAGTTGCCGACATTGGTATCCAGACTGCGATGCTCAACCGCATCTTCTTTATGACGATTACAACTATTGCAGCGATTGCATCTGCGCTGGCCTACGGAATTGGTGGCCATCTTGCGATATCTGGTGCCATCACGGTGGGATCGCTGCTGGCGATTACTACTCTTTTGGCTCGCCTCTACGGCCCTCTCACCTCGCTCTCTAATGTGCGAGTAGATGTCATGACGGCTCTCGTCTCATTTGAAAGAGTATTTGAAGTTCTGGATCTGCAGCCGATGGTGCGCGATCGCGATGACGCTCGTGTAATTCCTTCTACTAGTCCTTCGATCACATTCGACCATGTGCAGTTCGCTTATCCAAAGGCGAGCGAGATCTCACTTGCGTCGCTGGAGTTGGCCGCGAAGAAAGAGATGGTGGATTCGGGAGTAGTTCTACAAGATATCTCCTTTTACTGTGCTCCTGGAACTTTCACGGCAATAGTTGGACCATCCGGGGCAGGAAAGAGCACGATCTCCGGTCTCGTTCCGCGGCTCTACGATGTCACTCAAGGTTCGATTCAGATCGATGGAGTAGATGTACGTGAATTGACACTCGCATCTCTGCGCAATGAAATAGGAGTAGTTACGCAGGATTCACATATGTTTCATGACACTATCGAAGCTAACCTGCGCTATGCGAAGATCGATGCTACTGAAGCTGAAATTCAGGCTGCGTGTGAAGCAGCTCAAATCTGGTCCTTTATTCAGTCCCTTCCCAATGGGCTCGATACGGTGGTAGGAGAGCGTGGCCATCGTTTAAGTGGAGGCGAGAAGCAGCGCTTGGCAATTGCACGTTTGCTCCTCAAGGCACCAAGCATCGTAATTCTGGATGAGGCAACTGCCCACTTAGATTCTGAAAACGAAGCCCTCGTTCAAGAAGCTCTTGAAGTGGCATTGGAAGGTCGCACCAGCATCGTCATCGCGCACAGACTTTCGACAATTCAGAAGGCCGATCAAATCCTGGTTTTAGAGTCGGGAAGAATCGTGGAGCAGGGAACGCACGAATACTTGGTAGGTCTACGCGGGCTTTACTTCGATCTTTACCAACGACAGGTCTTAAATTCCGCCCTGTAACAGATCCTTCGAATTGCCCGAAATCTGCCTTCTCTGCACACCCATAAGAGAGTTTGGACCCGAGGAATTTTCCCGCCCAGCATTAGCTAAAACAACGGCAACATAGGGGAGGAATACTGCTCCTGCCATCGAGATCCAGCGGTATGGATTGGGAAGGAAGATGGAGGCGACAAAGCAGGCTGTTCGGATCATCATGGAGAGGAAGTAGCGACGTTGTCTGCCGCGCTGATCTTCCGAGAGTGGGTCAAGAGCGCTCGTGATGACTACCGGTGTCTGCTTCTTTCCGGATTTGGCGCCGTCTCTAAACATGGCTAAAGCGTAGAGGCGAGGACCCTTTCGCGCCTCTTTTAACTACGCATCAGTAGCAGTTAGCCTGCTCCTATGACATCGAAGCCTGAAGGTCCGCGCATTGTTTTTGTGACTGGAGGCAATCGCGGGATTGGGCTTTCGATTGCTCGCTCCTTCGCCAAAGATGGAGATCTCGTCATTGTGTCCTACCGCACAGGCGGAGCGCCTGAAGGGCTAGTCGGAGTGCAGATGGATGTCACTAGCCAAGAGAGCGTGAACGCAGCATTCGCCGAAATTGAGGCGAAGTACGGCTCGGTCGATGTGCTGGTAGCCAATGCAGGAATTACCCGCGATGGGCTAACGATGCGTATGAGTGAAGAAGATTTCACCGCGGTCGTAGAAACCAATCTGACTGGAACATTTAGAACCGCACAGAAGGCCATCGCGCCAATGATGAAGAAGCGCAGCGGACGGGTGATTTTTATTGGATCGGTTGTTGGACTTCTAGGATCTGCCGGTCAAGTTAATTACGCCGCTACTAAGAGTGGTCTCGTAGGGATGGCCAGAGCGCTGGCTCGTGAATACGGCTCCCGCGGACTGACCTTCAATGTGATTGCGCCCGGCTTTGTTGAAACCGATATGACGGCAGAACTCAGCGATTCGCTGCGCGAAAAGTATGTGGGAGCAATTCCCCTGGGCCGCTTCTGCTCGCCAGAGGAAGTTGCCGCGGTAGTTAAATTTGTTGCCTCTCCAGAGGCTAGTTATATAACAGGAGCAGTTATTCCGGTCGACGGAGGAATGGGAATGGGTCACTAATGGGACTACTTACTGGCAAGAACATCTTGGTGACGGGAGTCCTCACAGACAGTTCCATTGCTTTTCACATCGCCAAGCTCGCTCAAGAAGAGGGCGCCACTGTAGTTCTGACGGGTTTTGGTCGCGGCCTTAGTTTGACCACTCGAATTGCTGGACGCCTGCCTCATCCTGCTCCCGTCATTGAACTTGATGTCACCAACAAGGAGCATCTGGCAGCTCTCTCTGGTGAAGTGAAAAAGTATGTCCCGCACCTCGATGGGGTAGTCCACTCCATCGGCTTTGCTCCCCAGGCCGCGCTAGGTGGCAATTTCCTCAATACCGAGTGGGAAGATGTCGCGATCGCGGTTCACACTTCAACCTTCTCCTATAAGTCTCTTGCAATGGCTGTTCGGGATCTCTATCCCGAGAGTGGAGCCAGCATCGTCGGCCTCACCTTCGACGCCACGGTCGCTTGGCCAAAGTACGACTGGATGGGCGTTGCCAAAGCTGGCTTAGAGTCTGCCAACCGCTACTTGGCCCGAGATTTGGGTACGGACAATATCCGCGTCAACCTGATCGCCGCCGGGCCACTGGCCACCATCGCGGCCAAGTCGATTCCTGGTTTTGAGGAGTATCAAGACGTTTGGAACGCCCGCTCGCCTTTGGCCTGGGATTTCACCGATCCAGAGCCCTCCGCACGTGGTGCGATAGCCCTACTTTCGGATTGGTTTCCCAAGACAACGGGCGAGATCATCCACGTAGATGGTGGAGTCCACGCAATCGGGGGATAGCCACCGATTTCTCCCTTTGCACACCCTCGGGGTATCCTTACCCCAACAAGTGGAGTTCGTCGCTCCCACCTCATCGGCTCCGGCTGATTGGTCAAGAAGATGCCCACCCATATTTGGGGGGTCTGTTTTTGTGTGCGACTAATCCCTCTTGTGAAAGCAATTTTCTAGAGAGGAAGAGTTATCAGCGCCGAACAAAGAATCAACGATCGAATCAGAGCCTCAGAAGTTCGTCTGATTGGTTTCTCTGGTGAGCAGGTCGGAATCGTAGCTACCGCTACTGCCCTTTCCATGGCAGAAGAGGTTGGCCTCGATCTCGTAGAAATCTCTCCAGATGCTAAACCACCCGTTTGCAAGATCATGGATTTCGGAAAGTACAAGTACGAGATCGCACAGAAGGCACGCGAGGCTAGGCAGAACCAGACCCACATCGTGGTCAAAGAGATTCGTTTTGGATTGAAGATTGAGCCACACGATTACGAGACGAAGAAAGCTCATATCGAGCGCTTCCTCAAGGGTGGCGACAAGGTGAAGGTAACTGTTCAGTTCAAAGGAAGAGAGCAGACGCGTCCAGAGATGGGCTACCGGTTGTTGATGAAACTCTCGGAAGAGGTTGTGGAGTTCGGCTTCGTCGAGTTCGCTCCTAAGAAAGAGGGAAAGAGCATGACGATGGTTTTGGGGCCAGTTCTGAAGAAGAGCCAGGCAGCAAAGAAGCCAACGCCAAAGCCAGCACCTGCAGTAACCCCAGAGGTTTCGGCCTCGCAAGAGGTCGCGAATTAATTTTTAGTCAGAAATATTTAGAAGTACCACAGAAGTAAGTCCTACACGTTAGTCCAAACAGGAGGTATGAAGTGCCAAAGATGAAGACCCACAGTGGGGCCAAGAAGACGTTCCGTCTGACCGGCACCGGCAAGATCATGCACGAGCGCGCTGGTAAGCGCCACCTTCTTGAACATAAATCTTCGCGCGTTACTCGTCGTTTGAGTAATGATGCAACTGGTAAGAAGACAGTCACAATGACAGCCAAGCGCATGCTCGGTTTGAAGTAAGGAGCAGGTAAATGGCAAGAGTAAAACGCGGCGTCCACGCTGCCAAGAAGCGTCGTACCACTCTCGAGCGCACCGCTGGTTATCGCGGACAGCGTTCCCGTCTATTCACAAAGGCTAAAGAGCAACTTACTCACAGTATGGTCTACGCCTTTGACCACCGTAAGGATAAGAAGGGCGACTTCCGCCAACTCTGGATTCAACGCATCAATGCTGGTTCTCGTGCACACGGCTTGACCTACAACCGTTTCATTCAAGGCCTGAAGGCTGCGGGAATCGAAGTAGATCGTCGCGTTCTCTCAGAGATGGCCACTAACGACCCAGCTGCATTCGCGGCTCTGGTTGAGGTAGCGCGCCAACACGTCGTTAACGCGTAGTTTTATCCAGCTTTGACACACGCACCTATTACGAGCCTTCATTCGCCCCATGTGGAGCGAGTGAAGGCTCTTTTGGGTCCACGAGGGAAAAAGTTGAGAACCCTGGAACGAACTTTCGTGGCAGATGGGTTGCAGTCTTTGCGCAGCGCGCTCGTGCCTCACGTGGCAAGCGCACCGCTGATCGACATTCTCTATCTCACCGACTCAGGTCTTGAGAAGCTACGTTCCGATTTTTCTCAAGAGATCTTGGATCGCCACGAAATTATTATGGTCAGCGATCAAGTGATGAGCGCGATGGCAGATACCCAATCACCGCAAGGAATCTTGGCTCTTTGCAAGTACCTTCCTTCAGATATCTCCCGTTTTGGCGACACGGTTCTGACAAAGGTCGCTTATTTTTGGCAGATTCAAGATCCAGGTAACGCCGGAACTGCGATTCGTACCGCCGATGCATGCGGCTTCGATCTAGTAATTTTTAGCGATCAGAGCGTCGACATTTATAGTCCTAAAGTTGTTAGATCTACCGCTGGATCGCTCTGGAATATTCCTGTTATTGATGAAGTCCCGCTTGATCTCCTCGAAGAGTTCGCCTACGCACGGCAGCTAGCCTTAGTAGCGCTAGATGGTTCCTCCGATCAATCAATTGCTGAGATCGATAAAACCCTGCCTACTGTCCTGGTCTTTGGGAATGAGGGACGTGGCCTGCCGGAACTTGCCCCAGCCTTTCAACGTATCTCGATTCCGATGCGTGGCCATGCCGAGAGTTTCAATGTGGCAAGTGCAGCCGCCATCACGATGTATTACCTCTCAAACTAACTCGGCGTTCAGTAGGATTCTCTCCCATGAGCCTCTCCGCGTCAGCAATTGAAAGTGCGAAGAATGAAGCGCTTGCTGCGATTAGTGCGGCCAACTCTCTAGAGGAGATTAAAGAGGTAAGAACGGCCCATGCCGGGGATAAGTCTCCGATAGCGCGAGCCAACCAGCAGTTGGGCACTTTGACTCCTGAAGAGAGATCTACCTTTGGAAAGATTATCGGTCAGGCGAAGAATCAAGTATCAGTAGCGCTCGAAGCTCGAATTCAAGTCTTGGAGGCGGAGCGCGATGCGAGGGTTCTGGTTGAGGAGCGAGTTGATGTCACCATCCCTGCGCGACGTTCCCCGAAAGGTGGGCTGCATCCACTAACTATTCTTACAAATGAGATTTGTGACCTCTTCTTGGGAATGGGGTACAGGGTCGCCGAGGGACCCGAGTTGGAGGCCGAATGGCTTAACTTTGATGCCCTCAATATCCCTGCAGATCATCCTGCTCGAACTATGCAAGATACTTTTTTCATCGAGCCGCTCGACTCTCATCTGGTCCTAAGAACGCACACATCACCTGTACAAGTTCGCACCATGCTCGAGGAGAAGCCTCCGATTTATGTGATCTGTCCCGGTCGCACCTACCGAGCTGATGAACTCGATGCGACTCACACACCCGTCTTCTCTCAAGTCGAAGGACTTGTCATTGATAAAGGGATCACGATGGCTGATCTCAAAGGCACGCTTGATCATTTCGCGCGTTCCATCTTTGGACCCGACGTAAAGACCCGCCTACGCTCTTCCTTCTTCCCTTTCACAGAACCAAGCGCTGAAGTTGATTTTTATTTCAATGGACGCTGGATCGAATGGGGCGGTTGCGGGATGGTCAACCCCAAGGTCTTGATCGCGTGTGGAATCGATCCCGATATTTATAGTGGATTCGCATTCGGCATGGGGCTAGAGCGCACGCTGATGGTTCGCCACGGCATCACGGATATGCATGACATCGTTGAAGGGGATCTCCGCTTCTCCCAGAGTTTTGGAACAGGTGTGAAGTGAAAGTTCCTCTGTCATGGCTCAATCAATACGTAGCAATCCCACAAACGCTCACAACCGCTGAGATTGAGGAAGCCTTCGTCTCGGTTGGCTTTGAAGTCGAGAGCGTGGAGGAGCAAGGTAAAGATCTGAGCGGACCATTGGTGGTCGGAAGAGTTCTCTCCATCGAACAAGTGGAGGGTCAGAAGAAGCCGATCCGCTACGTGGGTTTGGATTGCGGAGAGTCCGAAGTTCGCTACGTAATCTGTGGCGCCACAAATTTTGCCGTCGGTGACTTGGTGGTTGTCTCGCTTCCCGGTGCGGTGCTTCCCGGGGGTTTTGCTATTGCGGCGCGACAAACGTATGGACATATATCCAATGGAATGATCTGCTCTGCCCGTGAGTTAGCGCTCAGCGAAGATCACACAGGAATTATCGTTCTTAGCGAAGGTGAACCTGGTGCAGATGCTGTGGCACTCCTACAGATTAACGATGTCATCTTTGATGTAGCGATTAACCCCGATCGGGGTTACGCCCTATCCATCCGTGGACTAGCGCGCGAATTAGCGGCCTCGTTACAACTACCTTTCCACGATCCTGCTTCTGATGTTGCTACTGACGGTTATGTATTAAATGGTTCAGGCGTACAAGTTTCCATAGATGATCCGACGGCGGCGAGTGTGATTTACATTCGCACCCTTACTGGATTTGATCCGACTGCTCGTACTCCTCTTTGGATGAGTCGTCGCATTGAAAAGTGCGGAATGCGTTCCATATCGTTGGCGGTAGATGTAACTAACTACGTCATGCTCGAACTCGGACAACCGCTACACGCTTTCGACGCAGAGAAAATCAATGGATCACTTCATATTAGGCGGGCCGATCGCGAGAGTGAATTTACAACTCTCGATGGGCAGGTGCGCAAATTAGTGCCGTCCAACCTACTAGTTGCGGACGATGCACAAGCTCTCGCCTTAGCGGGAACGATGGGTGGGCTCTCATCAGAGGTGACCGCAACAACGACCCGCATCGCGATTGAAGCGGCGCGCTTTGATCCAATATCGATCGCAAAGAATTCACGATCGCACCGACTATCTTCCGAGGCCTCTCGTCGCCTGGAGCGGGCGGTAGATCCAGCGCTAGCGTCAATTGCAAGTGCGCGTGCGACCTCGCTCCTGATCGAGTTAGGGGGCGCTACCTATGTGGGGAGTGCAACCGCAGGTGCAGTCCCACCGAGCGTGACGATCGATTTTGATCCCGAGTTTGTCTCGCGACTCTTGGGAGTAGTCGTACCGACTGAGACGGTTTCTGCCCACCTCAAAACTGTCGGTTGTGCTATCGATATTAAAAGTTCCACGCATTGGCTGGTAACCCCGGCAACCTGGCGGAGCGATCTCTTGACTCCTTCTGATCTTGTCGAAGAGGTCGGTCGGTTGGTCGGGCTCAATGAAATTGTAGGAACGCTTCCTATTGGAAGAGCCGCGGCTACTTTGAGTCCGGCGCAGTATCGTAAGCGCGGCATCGCACACTACTTAGCAAACCAAGGCTTCTCTGAGGTTTACAACTATCCCTTCGTCAATCAAGAGATGGTTGACACCTTGGGTTTCACAGGCGCAAGGGCCGCCAGCTTCAAATTGGCAAACCCTATGTCCGATCAAGCACCACTACTCCGGACGCATCTGCTTCCTGGCCTGCTTGAAGCAGCGAAGCGAAACTTGGGCCGTGGTGCCAAAGACGTAGCAATATTTGAAATTGGAACAGTCTTTCGTGATGTAGCGAAATTGACGCACGTCTCACCGGTAGCGACCACTTCACGCCCGTCGGCCGAAACTATCGCCGAGATCTATGGCAGCGTTCCTCCTCAACCTCTCTTTGTGGGATCAGTTGTTGTCGGTTCACTCGATCGTTCTGGATGGTGGGGGGCGGGCCGCGCCTTCGATTGGTCCGATGCCACGAATATGGCGCTCTCCATTGTGGAACTAACTGGCAATAGCGGAGTGCTAGCCCAATCTGACTTGGCTCCATGGCATCCAGGTCGTTGCGCGGAGATTCAAGTTGGTGGAAAGCCTGTAGCTCATGCTGGTGAGTTGCACCCCCGGGTCCTCGAAGCACTTGGTCTCCCAGCTCGGACCTGCGCCTTCGCAGTTAATCTCTCTGAACTACCTTTCGTGGCCTCCAAGAGCGCTAAGCCAATCTTTACGATGCCTGCCGCAACTCAGGATGTCTCGCTCATCGTTGACAGCACTATCCCAGCGGCGAAAGTTGAGGCGGCGCTAGTTTTAGGTGCCGGAGCGCTGCTCGAGTCAATATCTCTCTTTGATCGATATGAAAGTCTGGGGGAGGGCAAGGTCTCTTTGGCCTTCACCCTCACATTCCGGGCGGCGGACCGGACACTCACAGCCGAAGAGGTCTCAGGTTATCGGGAGTTAGCAGTGGCGAGTGCGGCAGCAGAGTGCGGGGCGGTGGTTCGCGCATAATTATGCACAAAATTGCATAATTATTCATACTCCTCTACGCTGACCCTATGAAAATAGGCATCGTCGGGGCTAGCGGATACTCGGGTGGCGAGTTGATCCGCCTGCTTCTTAACCACCCTCTTTTTGAGATTGAGTACCTCGCTGCCGCCTCACAGGCGGGCAATTTGGTCGCGGCCGTACATCCACAGCTCGCAACGCTGGGGGATCGGAGCTTCGAGGAGACCAACTCAACTCGGATGAATGAATGTGAGTTGATCTTCTTTGCTCTTCCACATGGAGAATCGGCCAAGCTCGTTGCGGATTTAGATTCTGGGGTAAAGGTTGTTGACCTGGGAGCCGACTTTAGGTTGCACTCAAGTGAGCTATGGGAAAAGTATTACGGAGGAACGCACGCTGGCACTTGGACATATGGTCTTGCAGAGATTGGTTCACAGCGCGCTGCTATAGCTGGCTCCAACAGAGTCGCCAACCCCGGTTGCTATGCGACAGCGATCGCCCTCGCTGCTGCGCCCGCGCTCAGCCACGGAATAATCGATGCCGAAGATATTGTCGTCGTTGCGGCATCTGGGACTACAGGAGCAGGTCGTAAAGCCAGCGCGAACCTCCTGGCCAGCGAAATCATGGGCTCACTTACTTCCTACAAATTTGGGGGAGTGCACCAACATACGCCAGAGATAGAAGAGACCCTTTCGAAAATTACCGGTGGTTCCGTAAAGATTTCATTCACGCCAATCTTGGCCCCCATGCCCCGGGGCATTCTCGCAACGGTTACCGCAAAGTTGAAGGAGCCTTTGACGACGACGCAGGCTCGGGAGATGTATCAGGCTGCATACGAGAGCGAAGAGTTCGTATCGCTCCTAGCTGAACCATTACTTCCAAAGACTGCGGCTGTACTTGGTTCTAACGGGGTGCAGCTACAAGTTGCAGTTGATGCCCACACCAATCGCCTTATCGTCTCTGCGGCCATCGACAACCTCGGTAAGGGTGCGGCATCGCAAGCGATTCAGAACGCAAATCTGATGGTAGGCGCTGCTGAAAATTCTGGTCTTACCAGTGTCGGTGTAGGCGCATGATCGTCATCAAATATGGTGGTCATGTTTTGGAGAGCGCTGCAGCAAACTCCGCCATCATCGCAGCGATCGCCCAATTTCACCTTAGCGGTGGACGCGTTGTTCTAGTACACGGAGGCGGACCGGCTATCGATGCCGAACTGAAATTTCACGGCGTTGAGAGTGCGATGAACTCTGGCTATCGAACAACTAGTCCTGAGGCGATGGATATTGTCCAACGCACTCTTTCCGGGGGTGTCTTACGAGATCTCACAAACAAGTTCATCGCCCATGGCGTCAATGCAGTTGGTCTCTCATCCGGGGATGGGCGAACTCTGCGCGCACGCAAATTCAAACCGTCGGTCAACGGAAATGAGATCGATATCGGTCTCGTGGGCGAAGCCGAAAGCGCTGATCCTTCGCTTCTGAATTTGCTGCTCGATAATGGATACCTACCAATTATCTCGCCCGTCTCTGTGCAATCTGATGGACAGGCTTTGAATATTAATGGCGATATCGCCAGTGGGAGTATTGCAGGAGCGCTAAAAGCGAGTGAAGTCTTATTTGTTACTGATGTTCCGGGAATTTACAGGAATTGGCCGGATACGACTTCCTTGATTGATGAGATCACACTGCCCGAACTCATCGAATTGTCGCCTTCTTTTGCTGATGGAATGGCTCCTAAAGTAAAAGCGGTAATTAATGCGCTCTCATCGGGAGCTGTCCGCGCCCGCATAATCGATGGCAGAGAAATTTCCAATCTTTCGGCGGCCCTCAAAGGTCAGGGCGGAACGGTGGTCTACGCATGAATACCCAGGAGCGCTGGCACGGCGCGATGCAGAATAACTACGGCGTTCCCGCGATTACCTTGGTACGCGGAAAAGGCGTGGAAGTCTGGGATGAAGAAGGCAAACGTTATCTAGATTTTCTAGGTGGTATCGCTACCAATATTCTTGGTCACGCGCATCCGGCAATAATCAAAGCGGTAAGCGCCCAAATTGCGGAGTTGTCTCACATCAGCAATCTCTATGCTCATACGCCCGGTGTCGAACTAGCGGAGAAATTGCAGGATCTCACCAACGACCCTTCGGCCAGAATCTTTTTCTGCAATTCGGGCGCCGAAGCAAATGAGGCCGCCATCAAGATCTCGCGCCTTACTGGTCGGGTCGAAATTGTCGCCGCCATCGGGGGATTCCATGGAAGAACGACAGGCGCTCTCTCGATAACTGGACAAGAGGGAAAGCGCACCCCCTTTGAGCCATTACTGCCCGGAGTGAAATTTGTTCCGTATGGAGATGCGAAAGCTCTGCGACGTGCAGTGACCAAGCGAACAGGTCTCGTCATTCTGGAAGCCATCCAAGGCGAAAACGGCGTGGTGGTTCCACCCGCCGGATATCTCAAAGAGGTGCGGGCAATATGTGACGCAAAGGGCGCTCTCTTTGCTGTGGATGCCGTTCAAACCGGAATGGGCCGGGCTGGTGAGTGGTTTGGTTACGAGAGCGAAGGTATTTCACCTGACATCATCACTCTTGCAAAAGGTCTTGGTGGAGGACTTCCACTTGGAGCGATGATCACCCTGGGCAGGAACGTTCCTGCGTTTAAGCCAGGCGAACATGGTTCAACATTTGGTGGTAATCCAATCTCTTGTGCGGCGGCAAATGCAGCTCTTGATTTCATTGTTAAGAGAGGGATGCTTGAACAAGTAGTTGAGTCAGGAGATTTCTTAAAGCAGGCGCTGATCCAGTTGCCCGGAGTTAATGAAGTTCGCGGTCGTGGGTTGCTTCTTGGAATAGTTCTTGACGAGAACATAGCAAGCGACCTACTGATTAAAGCGAGCGCTAACGGGCTGCTTCTCAACGCCCCCAATAAGAACGTGATTCGCATCGCACCGGCGCTAATAGTCACCAAGGCGCAGTTGAAAGAGTTCGTGAAGATATTTTCCAAGAGCCTTGATGAGGTTAAAAATGGTTAAGTCCCTAAGTAGTCCAGCTGAGAAGCGTAAGCAGTTGATCGCGTCGCTGATACAGGCTGGAAAGATTCACTCACAGGCTGATTTAGTGCGCGAACTTAGAGCACAGGGGCTTGAAGTGACTCAAGCAACCGCGAGTCGTGATCTACAAGAGTTAGGTGCGATGCGCTCCAAGAGTGCGAATGGGGAGATGCGGTACGTGTTGGATGCAGGTTCGCAGCGCCCTGCAAGTGCCACCTTGATCGTGTCGATCGCTTCCAGCGCAAACACTGTAGTTGTTCGCACGCCGCCTGCGGCGGCACAATTTCTTGCGAGCACTTTGGATGCCGCAATAGTTGCCGAGGAGCTTCCGCAAGCAATTGGAACCATAGCTGGCGATGACACGGTGCTGGTCATTGCAGCAACCGCTAACGGCGGTGCTGAACTCGCTCAGAATATCGAACTCATGTTTGGAAAGGGAAAGTAATGGCGCTCTGGGGTGGAAGATTCTCGACTGGTCCTAACGAGGCCGTTGCCCGACTCTCGCGTAGTGTGCAGTTCGATTGGAGGCTGGCTCCCTACGATATTCGAGTCAACATCGCACATGTCGCGGGGCTACGGCGTGCTGGAGTCTTGGATGCAGAGAACGCCGCCTTGATTACCGGTGCCCTTAATGAACTTTTCGCCGAGATTGCTTCTGGGGAATTCTCATACATCGATAGTGACGAAGATGTGCATAGCGCAATCGAGCGTGGACTAGTAGGGAAGCTTGGAGAGTTAGGCGGCGCCTTTCGTGCTGGACGCTCGCGTAATGATCTGGTCGTGACGGATTTCAAGCTGTACCTCATCGATCACTTGTTGGAGGTGGCAAGAGAGACAGTTGAGTTAGCGACCGCGATTGATACCGCAGCTAACAAGTACATGGATATCGTTGCACCTGGATTCACCCACTTGCAGCACGCACAACCGATCTTGTTCTCGCACGAACTAGCCAAACACTCCCATGCTCTGCTGCGTGACGTCGATCGAATGAAGGATTGGCTCTCTCGCAATTCTGTTTCCCCGTTGGGTTCGGGTGCACTGGCCGGTTCCGCGCTAGTCCCAAATCCAGAGATTATTGCCGCAGATCTCTCCTTCCAAGGAGTAACTCGAAATAGCATCGATGCGGTAAGTGATCGCGACTTTGTCGCGGAAGCCCTCTTCATCTTTGCCATGCTCGGGGTGCACCTGTCTCGCATCGGGGAAGAGTTCACAATTTGGAATACCCAGGAATTCGGATGGGTGACATTGGACGATGGATTTTCTACAGGTTCCTCCATCATGCCCCAGAAGAAAAATCCGGATATTGCGGAGTTGGCCCGCGGCAAGTCAGGACGCTTTATCGGAAATCTCACGACTCTGCTCGTGACACTGAAGGGACTTCCCTTCGCCTATAACCGTGATCTCCAAGAGGACAAGGAGCCGATCTTCGACTCGATTGAGGAGTTATTGATCCTGCTCCCTGCCCTTCGTGGAATGATCGAAACGGCTCGATTTAATGGAGCGAAGATCTCGGACGGCGTCCTTGGTGGGCATGCCCTTGCAACCGAGATCGCTGACTTCCTCGTCAAGCAGGGCGTTCCCTTCGCCAACGCTCACGAAATTTCAGGACGCGCAGTGGCCGTGGCTGAAGCTAGGGGAGTGGATGTCCATGCCCTTACCGATGCGGAATTCACCGCTCTTGATCCCCGCCTCACCGCAGACTTGCGCAGTACTTTAAGTGCGAGTGCGGCCATCGAGTCGCGCACATCCATTAACGGAACTTCAACCAAGAGCGTGACGGCACAACTCGGCCAACTGGAGGCGAAAATTCGGGGCTATTCCGCTTGGATTGCCAGCGAGCGCAAACGGTTTTCGGGCATGATGGGCGCATGACTTCTGCACTTATTGCTGACCTCGAATGGCGCGGATTGATTGCGCAGACCACCGATAGAGAGGCTCTTCTCGAGCAACTCAACAGTGGCTCCACCGCTTTCTACATTGGTTTCGACCCAACTGCTCCCTCGCTACATTTAGGAAATCTTGTCGTCTTGCTTGTGATGCGACGCTTCCAACTTGCTGGACATAAGCCGCTCCCACTGGTTGGTGGTGCCACCGGTTTAGTCGGTGATCCAAGCGGAAGAAATGAAGAGCGCTCACTTAACGATACTGAGGTTGTCGAGCAATGGGTCGGGCGCATCCGTAGTCAGTTATCTAAGTTTCTTGATTTCGATAACAGTGACAACGCAGCGGTGATGACTAACAACTTGGATTGGACCAAACCAGTATCCGCGCTCGAGTTCTTACGCGATATTGGAAAGCACTTCAGCGTTAATCAGATGCTCTCTAAAGACAGTGTTTCATCACGGTTAGAGAGCGGCGGAATCAGCTACACAGAGTTTTCATATCAAGTGCTGCAGGCCTTTGATTTTCTTGAGCTGTACCGTCGCCACGGTTGCACTCTGCAAATGGGAGGCAGCGATCAGTGGGGCAATATCGTCGCTGGCCTTGATCTGATTAGAAAAGTCGAGGGTGGCTCTGCTCATTGCCTAACGATTCCTTTGCTTATGAAGAGTGATGGAACAAAATTCGGCAAGACCGCTGGGGGTAGTGTTTGGCTCGATCCGGAGATGACATCGCCTTACGCCTTCTACCAATTCTGGCTCAATAGCGATGATGCAGATGTACCGCGCTATCTAAAGGTCTTCTCCTTCAAGAGCCACAAGGAGATTGAAGAGTTGATCGGGGTTCACGAAAGCAATCCCGGGGCACGCCATGCGCACCGAGAATTAGCTCGTGAAATGACGATCCTGGTGCACGGGATTGAAGAGTGTGAGGCGGCGGAGCGGGCGGCAAAGGCCCTCTTTGGCCAAGGGGATCTCTCAGAACTTGATGAACGGACGCTGGCTGCAGCCCTCGCACAGCTTCCGCGCACGACGGTCAATGCGGGGGAGCCGCTACCCACGTGGGTTGATCTCCTAGCAGCAACTGGGGTCGTAGAGTCGAAATCAGCCGCGCGTCGCATCGTCAAAGAAGGTGGCGCATATCTCAATAACGAGAAGGTGCTCTCCGAGGCCTTCGCTCCCGCTCCAGAGAGCCTACTTTTCGGGCGTTTTCTACTGCTCCGCAAAGGGAAGCGCGATCTGGCGACGGTAGAAGTACTGCCCAGCTAGTTTCCAAAACTTCTGGTAGGAGCCCTGAAACCCTTATAAATCAATGGTTTCAGGGCTTTTCTGCATATCCCGCTGAAAATGTGGCGGATCGCACAGCGCTCTTTGGGTGAGCGATTTGACCCTTGCGCCCGGTTCGGGTTATGGTACGTCCTCGCTCGCGGAACGGACTGAAAAGAGGCCGTGCGACGACAATCTGCAAATAGCTTGTGTTTGGTCCTGGTCTATGTGAAATTGACCTAATGTCCATCTTGCATTAAGTTAAGCAGTCTGCCCTGCAAGCGGTGAGAAATTACCGTGAGTGGAGCGCGCTCGTACCTTGAGAACTCAACAACGTGCAAAAATCAATGCCAATCAAAGGGCTTATATGGGCATGTTCGCATGTCTGTAGTAAGTCCAAATTCCTTTGTATTTTCTCTTTTTGAGATCATTACAAAACAAAAACAATTGGTAAAACATAAACAGCTATAAACGCTAGTTTTGTTTTTTGCCAGATCACAACTTTCTATGGAGAGTTTGATCCTGGCTCAGGACGAACGCTGGCGGCGTGCTTAACACATGCAAGTCGAACGATGAAGTCCTTCGGGATGGATTAGTGGCGAACGGGTGAGGAACACGTGAAGAATCTGCCCTCCACTTTGGGATAACTCCGGGAAACCGGGGCTAATACCGAATATTGAAACATAAGTGGCATCACTGAGTTTTGAAAGAATTT
>Ga0208507_1000169_pt1 | contig 48517 bp, 35 predicted proteins | sample CryBogCBH12Aug01_FD_184626 | JGI IMG/M metagenome (GOLD analysis project Ga0208507, IMG submission 184626) | Freshwater microbial communities from Crystal Bog, Wisconsin, USA - CBH12Aug09.1 (SPAdes) (version 2) | ecosystem: Environmental > Aquatic > Freshwater > Lake | place: Crystal Bog...
AATTATGCCAAAGAAGATTTTGGCATGTTTTTCGATTTTGCCCATAATGATTACCTGCAGATTTTTCTGGAATTTGGCCTGATTGGTTCAATCCCACTGGCACTTTATACAGCTTGGGCATTGGTGCAGGGCAGTGTGCTGATGGTGCGCGGGCATACGGGTCTGGCCAGGGGCATGGGCTTTGCCGCCACCATGGCTTGTATTAGCCTGCTCATCCATTCAACTGTTGATTTTAATTTGCAGATACCTGCCAATTTGTTACTGTTTGCTGCGGTGTTAAGACTGCCGGCAATAGCCTCGAAGATTGACAAGCAGGCAAATAGGGCGTAGTTATTTCCGATGGCAAATTGCAGCAGGGTAGCTAGCTGGGTTATCCCTAGGTCTTTCCCAAACAATTTTGTGATCGATTTCAAAAAAACCATTACGTTCAAGAATAGATAGCAGACCCAATAACTATTGCCCAACGGCTCAATAGTGTGCCAATTAAATAATGAATGACCACCAAATTTCAGTAGGGAAACACCTTACCCAAAGATTATGCGGAATACAATAAATAGCCGAGTCTATTGTCTTGCAGTTTTGTTGCTTGTCTCAAAAGCAGTGTTATCTGATGAAGCCTTGGATGTAACAAAAGCACCTGTATCAATCCCTTTGGGCGGTTTTAAATTTGCGCCGGTATTGGAGATTTCAGAAACTTATAATGACAACATATTTAAGCGTAATGCATTGTCCAAGGGATCGTTTGTGTCGCAAGCCCATGGTGGTGGGCAGCTGTCTTATGAGAAAAATTTCAATCGTTATGCTTTGACCTATGCCATGCAAGCCATGGCATTTCACGAAAGTCCAGCGGATGATTATGTTGACCATTATGTCGGCATGAATAGCCATACGGAGTTTACCAGCCGTAACCGATTGAATTTTGATTTAAAGTATTTGAACAGCCATTTCCAAAGGGGTACTTTTTTGGGGCAAGATATCAGCTCGCCAAGCATCGCATTAGGGGCTGCTCCCAACATATACCATCAGTACGGATTAAAAGGTGCTTATGAGTATGGTCATAAAAATGCTAAAGGTAATTTGGCATTGAATTTTAATGTGGATGATTACACATTTGATAATAATCAGACGCAGACTGCGCGTCAGGATAGGACTCAATACCTTGTAACACCAGGGTTCTATTACCGTATTACGCCAAATACCCAATTGCTGACGGAAGTGGAAAACAAGTGGGTACAGCTGAAGAGTATGCAGTACTCAATGTACGATAATAACAAGCAACGGTTTCTGGTGGGAGGCACTTGGGCATATTCTATGAAAACTAATGCCAAGGCAAGGATTGGTTGGGTTCGTCAGCGCTATGATAATCCTGCCTTGCAGAGCTTTGATGATGTGACATGGGATTTGACGGTTAAATGGTTGCCTAAAACTTATTCACAGGTAGAACTTACTATAGCTCATGACCCAACTGCAAGTTTGGGTAGTGCTAATATCCGTGCCTCCGACCGGTTTAAACTGGGATGGAAGCACCATTGGACACCTCGGATCAATTCCGAATTAACAGGCTCATTTGAGAACGCTTACAATACAACTGCTCACCGAAAAGATGATTTCAGTTCTCTTGGCGTTGAAATGAATTATGGTGTGCAGCGCTGGTTAGGGGTAGGGGTAAGCTATACCTATTCTGGTTTACAATCCACTAATCAAGCATATATCTATGATCAAGATTTATTTATGGTCTATTTAACAGGAAATCCACGAATTTCTGATGAGGTTAGAACACCTTGGGCATCATGGTATTAATTAATATGAAATATTTTACATCCTTATTGCTTGTTTATGGCTTGGTTGTTGGCATAGCAAACGCTGATGGCGGCAACAACCCAGTTCAAATAAACGAACTGATGTCATCGTACAAATTGGGGGCTGGCGACCAGATACGCATCATTGTATTCCGAGAGCCGGATTTGTCGTTTGAAACGGAACTCACTGATGCAGGCACTATCATTTTCCCTTTTTTAGGTGAGATTAGTGCGGCAGGGCAAACAGTAGGGGGGTTAAAGGACAAAATTACCCAAGGTTTGGACGGCCGTTATATTATTGAACCCAAAGTCAGTATATCGGTGGTCAAATACCGTCAGTTTTACGTCAATGGCGAAGTGGAAAGGCCGGGTGCATTTCCTTATTTGCCTGGTTTGACCGTACAAAAAGCCATCGCCATGGCAGGCGGGTTCACCGACCGCGCTGAAAAATCCAGGGTCGAGATCATACACGAAAAAGATGTTTCCCATAAACCGGTTAAAGAAACGCTCGACGCCACTGTTCAGCCGGGAGATGTGGTTGTTGTCGACGAGAGTTTCTTTTAATGATGGAATCAAAAATGCGGCCAAAAAACCAATTAGATTTGTCTACGCAAACCCAGGCATTTAACCATTTCGACGCACAAGAAATTGACCTTGAAGATAACAAGGTTGACCTCGTCTATTATTGGCGGGTTATTGCACAATTCAAATGGCGTATCCTGCTGGTAGCTACGTTGGTGACGGTGTTGGTCACCTTGATTTTATTTTCAATGACCCCTGTCTACCAGTCAACAGGCACTTTATTGGTTGAGGGCAAGCAAAACACCCTGCTGTCAATAGAAGAAATGTATGCGATGGACACCTCGCGCACCGAGTATTTCCAGACCCAGTTTGAAATCCTTAAGTCACGGGATTTGGCGCGTCGGGTGATCAATAAAATGAAGTTGGCTGAAAGCCCTGAATTCAAGAAAAAAGATACCGAAGACAAAAAGCCGTTTTGGAAAGAATGGCTGGCGGACATTCCTGGACTTAATAAGCCAGAAGTTGATGATGCACAAAAGAAGGCAGAGGCTCAGGAAGAGGGCTTGCTTGAGGTGTTTGGCAAACGCTTGACGGTTAAGCCGCGCCCCAAAACCCAGCTGGTTGACGTCAGCTTTGAAGCAACCGATCCAACTTTAGCTAAAGATATAGTTAATGCACTGGGCGAAGCTTACATTGATAACGGCTTGGAAGCGCGTATGGACAATACCCGCAAGGCGGCTGAGTGGTTATCGAGCCGGCTGCAATCGTTAAAGGACAGGTTGGCCACCTCAGAGAACAAGTTGCAGGATTATCTAAGCAAGGAGCATTTGGTTGATCTTGAAGGCGTGATGACCTTGACCAGCAAGGAAATTGAAAAAAACTCAGACCGCTTGGCTAATGCCCGCCAAGCACGGCTGGAAGCGGAAAGCACTTACAACAAAATTAGTTCAGGCACCAATAATGCAGAGCTTGTGCCGGAAATTATCAATAATGAGGGAGTTCAAAGCCTGAAATCCAAAGAAGCAGAATTGTCAGGCAAGGTATCCGAGCTATCACAACATTATGGCCCGGATCACCCAACATTGACGGCTGCCAAGTCGGAATTGGCCAACATTAGGGTTCTGCTAAAAAAACAAATTTCAAGCATTGCCAGCGGCATAAAAAATCGCTATGAAATTGCCAAGACCAATGAAGAGTCGGTGTTGGCGAGTATTGAAACCAACAAGGGTCAAATACAGGATATAGGACGTAAGCAAACCCGTTTAAGGGAATTGCAGCGCGAAGTGGAGTCCAACCAACGTATTTATGAAACATTCTTTAACCGCTTTAAAGAGGCTAATGAAGCGGCTGAAATAGGTTCGTCCAATATCCGCTTTGTGGATAAGGCCAGCCAACCGATTGAGCCTATCAAGCCAAACAAAAAATTACTCATACCACTAACTTTCGTTGGTATGTTGTTTTTCGGTATATTGATAGCCATCTATTTGGATTATCTGGATGCCACCATTAAATCACCAGAAGATATAGATAAGAAGCTCGATAGGCCATTCCTGGGCGCGGTGCCCTTTATTGCAGACATGAAGGATAAGGAGGGCGTAGTTGGCACTTATTTGTCCAATAATCCACGCAGCTCTTTTGCAGAGTCCATCAGGACAATACGGACAGGCTTGGTGTTGTCCGCATTGGACAGTGACCACCATATCTGGATGGTCACATCATCTTTTCCTGGTGAAGGCAAGACAACCACTTCCATGAACTTAGCTGAATCCTTGGCACAGCTAGATGAGGAACACAGGGTGTTGTTGATAGAGGTTGACTTACGCAGGCCGACCTTTAAAAAACGTTTCAATTTGCCGGCCCGAAGCTTGGGGTTAACCCATTTGTTGGCCATGAACGCCAAATTGGAAGAGTGTGTTTACCCTGTGAACAACACGCGATTGGATATATTGCCTGCAGGTATGCCGCCGCCCAATCCATTAGAGTTGTTGGCGTCCCGCGCTTTTGTCACCTTGCTGGATGATTTGGAAAAACGCTATAAATACATTATCTTGGACGCACCACCTGTTAATGCTGTGAGTGACGCGCAATTATTGGCGCAACATGTCAGATCAGTCATTTATGCGGTAAAATCCGACTCGACACCGGTGAAGGATATTATGAGCGGATTGCGGACATTGGAACGCTTTGGCGCACCTCTGGCAGGCGTAGTATTGACGCAATTGGATGTTGAAAAAATAAACCGTTATGGTACTGGCAAGTATTCGGGGTATTATTATTACCAGTCAGCTTATGCAACTGATCAGGACGATGCCCAGAGCTGACATTATCACTAGGGACATCTAGGGGGATTTTCTCCTAACTGACAGATACGTTAAGATTAAACGGGTTCGTGAAAACCTTATGACAGGTGGTTAACAAAAAGATAGGGGGTAACATCGTATGATTGATCTACATTGCCATATGTTACCGGGCATTGATGATGGCCCAAAAAATATGGAGCAATCGCTGGCTATGGCACGCTACGCGGTTGATCATGGCATTGAGCGTTGTGTGCTGACACCGCACATACAGCCAGGCTGGTATGATAATGATTACAAGATCATTGCGGCAGTTTATGAAAATTTTAAAGCTGAATTGTCACGTGAGGGCATTCCGTTACAAATAGGCATGGCGGCTGAAGTGCGTGTTTGCGGTGAACTTCCCATAATGATTAGCCAAAACAAGATTCCCTTTCTGGGTGAATGGCAAGGCAAGCGGGTCATATTGTTGGAATTTCCTCATGAAAATGTTCCAGTGGGTGTTGATAAGTTAGTTGACTGGTTGATTGCAAAAGATATTTTGCCGCTTATCGCCCATCCGGAACGTAATCAGGCAATTATGAAGCAACCCAATAAAATTGATCAGTTTTTGGACAAAGGCTGCTTGTTGCAGCTAACCGCAGATTCAATAACCGGTTTGTTTGGGGATGAAAGCCAGAAATGCGCTTTACGCTATATAAGAGAAGATGTAGCCTTTATTATTGCTTCTGATGCCCATAATCTGCACAAACGTAAGCCTAATCTTCAAGAAGCAAAAGATTTTTTGTTGTCCATAACCAGCGCGGAACAGATCAATAAATTGATGGTGGATAATCCGGCGCAATTGATATCAGGCGTACATTAAACCCTATGAAACCGTTTGAGCGGATAAGGCATATTTTTGTTAATGCAGCATTGATTTTAATGACCATTGGTTTGACGACTGTCTGTTTCCGATGGTCATCAGCAGACATAACCACTAACCAAATCGACTATTTTTTAGATACTGCGTTTCTTAAATCAATATCTGGCACAGATGCCGATGCTGAGGTATGGCGTAAAAAAAGAATGCAGTTGGAAGACATATTGCAATCGCGGCCTGATAATTCACTTTATTATGCCCAGGCGGAGCGGTTCTACCAGAAGCTCGATACACTGGAAAGTTACGCCCCTGCCTTAATCAATAAACTGGCTTGGCAAGGCAATGAGCAAAAAGCCTTGGATTATGTCCGTACTGCTTTGCAGATCAGGCCATCCTCCGCTTTTCTTTGGAAAGAAGTGGCATTAAGTGATGTGGCTTTGAAACAATACGGTAAGGAACTGGATGGTGCTTTAGAACGGGCAGTCAGCTTGGATGGATGGAATAAAGAGCTGTTGTTCATGACCATCAAGCTGGGTTTGGATCATTGGGGTAATATTGACGAGTCCGCCCAACGAGCCATTATGCAGGCAATGGAGCATTTATTGGCGATTGATGAGCAACTTACCGCGATTGATAAAAAGAAATCCATTAATGCCGCGTTAGTGCTGACCGCGCTTTCTGGAGTCAAAGCCTGCCTGATGGATAATCAGCTTAAGACAAGCTTGCCGAAGTTGGATGCGTTTTGTAACGCCTATCTGCATTCCTAATTAGCGTTAGTTTTTTATAAAACAATTTCCTAACAGGCATACACAGTAGCTTCCGTATATTTCGCAAACACCATGACTAAAATCCCCGTCGGTATCAGTAGTTGCCTTATCGGCGAGCTTGTGCGCTTTGATGGTGGTCACAAACGTGATGCCTATATCATGGGTACGCTAAGCAAATATTTCGATTTCCGGCCTTTTTGTCCGGAAGTGGCGATAGGCTTAGGTACTCCCCGCCCCACTATCCACTTAGTTAAAATTGCCGGACAAATCCGCTGTGTAGGTGTCAAACACCCTGAATTGGAAGTGACCAGCCAGTTACGGGACTATGCACAACAAGTCACACCACAGCACAGTGAACTTTGTGGTTATATTGTCAAAAAAGACTCACCTAGTTGCGGCATGTCGCGTGTCAAAGTTTTTACCAACGAGCAACCGCACAAAGAAGGCGTGGGTATTTATACCGAAGTGTTGATCAACAATAACCCCCTGTTACCGGTAGAAGAAGAAGGTCGATTAGGCGATCCGGGGCTGCGGGAGAATTTTATCCAACGGGTTTATGTGTTGTACCGCTGGAAGGCGTTAATGGCAGAAGGACTGACACTTGACAAACTGATGCGCTTTCACGCCCGTCATAAGCTGATTATCATGAGCCACGGTGATTACCGCGAGCTAGGCCAGTTGTTGGCAAGCGCCAGTCATGCCAACCTTGTCGAGGTTGCGGAGCGTTATATTGCCCAGCTGATGCCGATGCTAAAAAAGGTCGCCAGCCGCTCCAGTCATGTCAACGTACTGCAACATATCCAAGGTTATTTAAAGAAAGAATTGGACAGCGATGACAAGGCGGAATTATGCGAGGTCATTGAGCGTTACCGTAACGGAGAGCTGCCATTGATTGTCCCGTTGACCCTTTTAAAGCATCACTTCCGCCGGTCTCCCGATCCCTATATTGAAGATTCCTACTACCTGTCCCCTTATCCGCAACAACTGCAATTGAGCAACTATCTGTAATTGACACATGGCTAACATCCTCATTGTCGGTTGTGGTGCGGTTGGTGGGCAACTGGCGCATAATTTGGCGCAGCAAGGCCATACCGTGACGGGCATCAAACGCAGCCCGAGTGTCACTGCAGGCAGTTCTGTCCGAATGTTCGCCGCTGACATAAGCCAAGCCAGCACGTTAGCTAAAATAGACGATAATTTTGACCGGCTGGTGTTTGCCGTTTCCGCGGATGGGCGTACCGAAGCCAGCTATCGAAGCGTCTACCAAGCCGGATTGGACAATGTATTGGCTAAATTTCCTAGTATTCCTTGGTTATTTGTTTCGTCCACTAGCGTCTATGGACAAAATCAAGGGGAATGGGTTGATGAGCACTCGCCCGCCGAACCGACCCAACGTAACAGCCAACTTATCCGCACGGCGGAAAAAAAAGTCACCGCCACCAATCAGAACAATATTGTAGTGCGTTTTTCCGGTATTTATGGGGCGAGTCGCCGTCATTTACTGGATAATGCCGCCCAGACCCCCGTCATTCAACAAACGCCAGCTTACTATACCAACCGTATCCATCAGGATGACTGTGTCGGTGTGTTGGCGTTTTTATTGCGGCAAAGCCTAGCGGGCACTAAGCTTGCAGAATGCTATCTGGCGAGTGATGATGATCCGGCTCCATTATGGGAGGTCATGGTATGGCTGGCTGAGCAGCAAGCTTATGCGCCGCCCATTGCCAAACCGGTTGAAATCCCTGCCGTGCAAAATAAACGCTGTGCCAACCAGCGGCTCAAGGCATTGGGTTATCAATTCATTTATCCTAGTTTCCGTGAAGGATACGGCACGTTAATAGCACGATGAGTAAAAAAGCGAAAACCGCTTATGTGTGTACGTTATGCGGTGCGGATTACCCGCGCTGGGGCGGCCAGTGCAGCAGTTGTGGGGAATGGAACTGTATTCAAGAAGTGCGATTGGCTGCCGTCAGCGATAAACATGGGCAACGTGCCGTGGGTTATGCGGGTGGCCAATCGGAGCTGAAGCGGCTTTCCGATGTCGACTTATTGAAAGCCGAACGGGTATTGACCGGAATCGGCGAGCTGGATCGGGTATTGGGTGGCGGCATAGTCAGTGGCAGTGTGGTGTTGATTGGCGGCGCACCGGGTGCCGGCAAAAGCACTTTGCTGTTGCAAGCCATTGCCCATATTGCTGAACGTGGCCTAGCGGTGTTGTATGTGTCCGGAGAAGAATCTTTACAGCAAATTGCCGAACGGGCACATCGGCTAAAACTCCCGGTCATTAATATAATGATGCTGGCAGAGACTTCGGTGCAACGGATATGTGATGTCTTGGACAGTATAAAGACCGAAGCTAAAGCACAAATTGTTGTGATTGACTCCATTCAGGTGATGCATACCCAAGATGCCGAATCCGCCCCAGGATCAGTGTCACAGGTGCGGGAGTCTGCCAGCTATCTGACCCAATACGCCAAAAAAAACCAAGTGTCCATGTTTATGGTAGGGCATGTCACTAAAGACCAATCTTTGGCAGGGCCAATGACCCTAAGCCATATTGTTGACACACAGATTATTTTAAGCTCCACCGATGATGCCCGCTATCGGGTGCTGAGGGCTGACAAAAACCGTTTTGGCAGTATCGGTGAGCTGGGCTTTTTTGCTATGGACAGCGGCGGGCTTAAAGAAGTCAAAAATCCTTCAGCCATGTTCCTGAACCGTGCCGAAAAACCGTCATCCGGCAGTGTGGTGACAGTTTTATGGGAAGGCACCCGACCCTTGCTAGTGGAAATACAAGCATTGGTGACCGATTGCCAATACGGCAATCCACGGCGCTTGGCAGTGGGGTTTGACCAGAACCGTTTGGCAATGCTGCTGGCGGTGTTGTCACGCCATGGCAATATCGCCACCGCGCAAGACGAAATCTATGCGAATGTGGTTGGCGGTATTAAAGTGAGCGAAACCAGCTCCGATTTGGCGATTGTCATTGGGGTGGTGTCCAGCCTGAAAAATAAAATCATCCCACACGACATGCTGTTTTTTGGCGAGATTGGTTTGGGTGGTGAAATTAGGCCGGTGGCAAATGGTTATGCCCGTTTGCAAGATGCCGCAAAACATGGCTTCAAAACTGCCGTTATTCCTAAAGGCAACGCCCCTAAAAAAGCTATTGATGGCCTTAAAGTGTTCCCCGTGTCCACATTGATGGACGCTTTGGACGTGTTGGCGGAAATATGAACCCAGCCATTGTTGGGCAATAGCCAATCCGGCCTATTCAACGGCTAAAAATTTCACCAGTTTAACCGTGTTGTTATCATGTTCGACAATTTCTAGGGGATGTCCGTGCAGTTTGATGCCAGTGCCGGTTTTGGGTATGGCTTCCATAAATTCAATAATCAGTCCATTCAGCGTTTTCGGGCCGTCCGTAGGCAGCGACCAATGGGTCAATCGGTTCAGCTCCCTGACCGAAATATTGGCATCAACCAGCAGGCAGCCGTCGCTCAATTTTTGGATGGCGTTTAAGTCGTCACTGATCAGGCCACTGGCTATTTCTTGCAACAGATCATCCAGCGTCACCAGGCCTTGCACGTCACCGTATTCATCAACCACTAAGCCGATACGGACTTTGTCATCCCTAAAACGCAACATTTGGGTGTAAACTGGCGTGTGTTCGGGTATGAACACAGGCTTGCTGGTCAGTGCAACAAGGGTCTTTTTGTCAAAATCGGCTTGCTTGATTAGCGTCAGCACATGCCTAAGGTGCAGAAAGCCGATAATGCTATCAATATCATTTTCATAGACGACCAGCTGCGTATGCGGGCTGTTTTTTAGTTCCTCAACAATGGTTTCTAACGGAGAATTAAGGTCGATGCCGACAATTTCATTGCGCGGTGTCATGATGTCTTCAACAGTGGCCGATTCCAGGTCAACAATGCTTTGCAGCAAATTCTGGTAGCGAACCGGCAATAAGTCCTCAGTGTCTTTAATAATACCCAGCAGTGCTTCCTTATCCAGAAATTCTTGCTGTTGTCCCCGACCACTTTTACAGAACAGCCGGAACAAAGCACTGACGAGACCATTGACCAGCCAAATCAATGGATAAAACAGCTTTAATAAAGGCGAATAAATCCATGCGGCAGGGAAGGCCAGTAACTCAGGTTTGGCACTAGCAACAGTCTTGGGAGTCGCTTCCGTAAACACTAGCATGACCAAGGTCAGGGCGGCAATGGCAGTGGCAATCATGGATTGGTCATCGTTATAAAGCTTGATGGCGATCAGGGTTGTGATTGCCGCCGCCAGATTATTGGCAAAATTGTTGCCTAGCAAAATCAAGCCTAACAGCCGGTCAGGTTTTTGTAGTATCAAATTGGCTTTAATAGCACCAGCGTGCTTGTTGTTGACCAAGTTTCTTAAGCGGTAACGGCTTAAGGTCATCAATGCCGATTCGGAACCCGAAAAAAACGCGGAAAAAAACAGCATGAGGGCGAGCAAGCCAAACAGCATACCGAGGGACAAATCGTTCAAAAAACTATTCCTTATGTTATGAAAACGCTAGTAGTTTCTATTATGCAGAATATTTGTCAAGCAGCAATTACAGCAAGTGGGCAAAACACTGGTTTTCGGCGGCTAACATTGCTTTGCTGGTTCGGGTAGAATAACCGCACGCCCATGCTAAGTATTACAGCCGATCAACCGGACTGGACTTTTGTAACCGCCATGCCATGCTAAGAATCACTGAACTTAAATTGCCTCTGGAACATTCCGAAACAGAATTGATTGATGCGATCATTAAACGATTGGCGATAAGGCCCGCTGACCTGATAAGCCACAGTATTTTCCGGCAAGGTTATGATGCCCGTAAAAAAACCGCCATTTTGGTGGTGTACACAGTAGATGTCCAAGTAACCGATGAGCAAGCCGTATTGGTCAAGTTTACCGATGATCGGTATATTAGCCTTGCTCCTGACCATCATTATCGCCATGTTGCCCATGCCCCGCAAAATTTGCCCGAACGCCCCGTGGTCATTGGCCTTGGCCCTTGCGGTTTGTTTGCAGGGCTAATTTTGGCAGAAATGGGCTTTAACCCCATTATCCTTGAACGCGGCAAAGCGGTGCGCGAACGCACCCAAGATACCTTTGGCTTGTGGCGCAAAAGCGTATTTAATGCCGAATCGAACGTACAGTTTGGCGAAGGCGGGGCCGGCACCTTTTCGGATGGCAAGTTGTACACCCGCATTACCGATCCGAAGCATCACGGGCGCAAGGTGCTGACCGAGTTTGTCAAGGCAGGGGCGCCGGAAGAAATCCTGTGGCTAAGCAAGCCACATATCGGTACTTTCCGATTAGTGTCAATGGTTGAACGTATGCGCGCCAACATTGAGGCGCTGGGCGGGGAAATCCGCTTCCAAAGCCGTGTTGACCAGCTAGAAATTTGTAATGGCCAAATCGAAGGATTGATGCTCGCCAATGGGGAGCAGATACGTACCCGTCATGTGGTGCTGGCGGTAGGCCATAGCGCCCGCGATACCTTCAACATGCTCTATGAAAACGGTGTCTATGTCGAAGCCAAACCATTTTCCGTAGGGTTTCGCATAGAACACCCACAGTCATTAATTGACCGTTGCCAGTATGGGGATTATGCCGGTCACCCGTTGTTGGGCGCAGCCGATTATAAACTGGTGCACCATTGCCAAAACGGCCGTTCAGTGTACAGTTTTTGCATGTGTCCGGGCGGGACTGTGGTGGCGGCAACCTCTGAGGCGGGGCATGTGGTCACTAACGGCATGAGCCAATATTCGCGTAACGAACGCAATGCCAACAGTGCCATAGTGGTGGGTATCACCCCCGAACAGGACTACCCTGGTCATCCGTTGGCAGGCATTGCCTACCAGCGCCAATGGGAGGCACTGGCTTATCAGTTGGGCGGTGGCAACTATAATGCCCCCGGGCAATTGGTGGGCGATTTTCTGGCTCAACAGCCGTCAACGGCATGGGGCAGTGTGCAGCCGTCTTACACGCCCGGAGTGCAATTGGGTGATTTAAGCACGGCTTTACCCGACTATGCGATAGCCGCAATTCGTGAGGCATTACCTGTGTTCGACAAAAAAATAAAAGGTTTTGCCATGCACGATGCCCTTCTGACAGGCGTGGAAACCCGCACCTCGTCACCGTTACGCATTAAGCGTGATGAGGTGTCATGCCAAAGCATCAACACCCGAGGTTTATACCCGGCAGGTGAGGGGGCTGGTTATGCGGGTGGTATTCTGTCGGCAGCGGTTGATGGCATCAAAGTTGCCGAAGCTGTGGCTTTGGCAATGTGCCATGCTAATGGGTGACCCTCTACCCAAGCACTTTACAAACCGCCCAGCAGGTAGAAAAGGCCAAATAGCCGCTTACTTTGATCGTTTGCTGGTATTGTAAGTGAACGCAGACACAATGTTACGTTTGTCAAATTTAATGACCAAATCTTCACTGCTGCTTTCACCGATCATATTGTAGGTATAGTCGCCATAAGTCCAAGTTTTAAAGCCATTATCAAGACCTGTCCGCCAGGGTGTCCCAAAACTGGTATAAATATCGTTCTGGCTAGTTTCACCGATACGGATGACGGACACTTGACCAGACGGGAACGGGTGTCCGACCGTCATACAGCCGGAAAGCAGCAGGCAACCTGACAAGGCCAAGGCGGACAAGGCCGGTTGCAACTTAACAATGGGCGCTAATAAAGACATAAAGGTAGACTTTTGAGGTAAAGGTAAAAACATCATTTGCAACCAAGCAAATGTAGTTGAAGGCTATGGGTCCTATTTCTTGCAGATATAGAAAATCTGTGTGCTTTCTTGCCGTATTAAATTTAGCATCCTATGTCCCGCTTGATCAACATACACGCCAAAATCCAAATGCGCGGCCGGATCGGTGGCAATTATTTTCACCACATCACCGCTTTGTACTTCCATTAAAGCTTTTTTTAGCCGTAACAGTGGTAAAGGGCAATTTAGGCCGCTGGCATCGACTTCCAGCTTAAATTCAGTCATATTCTAATACCATCTTGTAGCAACTGATTATAATAATACCACCCATTATCATTTACGCCTTGTTTGAGTGATGCAATATTTTCCGATTTTTGTAAAACTGCAAGGCCAAGCTTGCCTCGTAGTCGGTGCAGGTGAAATTGCCGCCCGTAAAATAGACTTGTTGGCGCGGGCAGGTGCAGATATTACTGTGCTGGCAAAAACCGTAAAAGCGCCAGTTTTGAGCATCCAAACAACATTAGGTTTAAAAGTTGTACAAAAAAACTTTACGCCTAGCGATGTGGATGGCTTCAAACTGGTCATTTCAGCAACCGACAATCCCGCCACCAATGAGCTGGTGGCATCCAGTGCCAAGCAACAGGGCATTTTGGTCAACGTGGTCGATAGCCCTGAGCTATGCAGCTTTATTTTTCCGGCGATAGTCGACCGCTCCCCCATTATAGCCGCCATTAGTTCTGGTGGCGCGGCACCAGTACTGGCCAGATTGCTGCGGGCTAAGCTGGAAAGCCTGATTCCGCCCGGCTATGGGCAGCTAGCCCAACTGGCAGAAAAATGCCGGGGATTGGTTAAAACGCGCATTCACCAACCGGCACAACGGCGTATCTTCTGGGAAGATATTTTACAAGGTTCAGTGGCAGAAAGTGTATTTTCAGGCCGTTTGCAACAAGCTGAGCAACAATTGTTGGACAAGCTAGACCAAAACCACAAAGTTGGTGGTGAAGTCTATTTGATTGGTGCCGGCCCGGGTGCTGCCGATTTGTTGACCTTTCGCGCGTTACGGTTGATGCAACAAGCTGATGTGGTTGTTTATGACCGCTTGGTGTCACCAGAAATTTTGGACTTGGTGCGCCGTGATGCCCCAAAAATATATGTTGGCAAACAGCGCCAAGACCATGCTTTGCCTCAGGAAGACATTAACGCGTTACTGGCTAAGCTTGCCAAAGCGGGTAAACGGGTGGCGCGGCTGAAAGGTGGCGACCCGTTCATTTTTGGACGGGGCGGCGAAGAAATTGAAACCCTCATGCAGCAAGGCATTGCCTTCCAAGTAGTGCCGGGCATCACCGCCGCATCAGGTTGCGCCAGCTATGCAGGCATTCCGTTGACACACCGTGACCACGCGCAATCCTGCGTATTTGTCACGGGGCATCTTAAAGAGGGCGATATCAATTTAAACTGGACACAATTGGCATTGCCCAAGCAGACCGTAGTGGTTTACATGGGGCTGGTTGGGCTGGAAAAAATCTGCGCGGAATTGATGGCCCACGGCAGTCCAGCCGATTTACCCATTGCTTTAATCCAGCAAGGCACCACCCGCCAGCAGCGGGTCATTACCGGCACCTTGGCAACGCTGCCTGCGAAGGTGTCCGCCCAAGAAGTAAAAGCACCGACGCTGGTCATTATTGGCACAGTGGTTAGCCTGCATGACAAATTACGCTGGTTCCAGGATATTGCTACAGACAGCGGATGCTAATCGGTCAAGCCCGCGCAGCCGTTTGTAAACAAACCTGAGGCCATTTAGCTTTTGGTCAGCGTATAAACCAAATAATCAGGGTCTTGGTAAATTTCATGCAATAGCGTGCAGTTTTGGATAGGATGGCTTGCAGGCCAAACCACATCGGTAATACTGTATTTTTTAGCAATATCAGTCAATGCATTGCAGGCATTATCCAGATGATTGGGTTCGTAGATATTTTTGCTAATGTTGATCCTGTCAAACCATTCAAGGAACTCAGTGTCCTTATAAGGGTGTGATTTATAATCGACAAACACCGGCACCCTTGCCGCCAACCGAAGTGTGCCCAACTCTATGGGTGTCAAGAAAGTATCTTGGCTTTGTGCAATGCCACTAATAAAAGTGGACACAGGGCTTACGCCAAACCTTGGCAAATTCATCAGTGCCATAAATTGGCGTATGCCAAAAACACCAATCAACAGCATCGGCACTACTATAAAAGCCATTTTGATAATATCGCCGTTTTTGGTTGTCATGCCGTCAAGGCGTTTAAAAATAAATGAGAGTGCGCCAGACAGCATAATAATACTGGCAATCGGCACTAATATAACTGAAATCCGCCAAGGAAACAGCAACGCCAAGCCGTAATTGTTGGTTGCCACTTGCGCCAGCGACAACCCTACAGCAGTCACAAAAGGCACTAATATAATCAAGAAAAGCTGGCTTTTCCTGACCAAAAAAAGTGCCATGACAATGATTGCTATTCTAAAAATAGACCATTTGTCAAACCACTGGGAAATTTTTGCATGATGGGGAATTCTGCTGTCAACAAGAATGCTTTGTGCCTGATGGCTAAGCTCCATACTGGTTGGGCTAAAGTTGATAAGGTTATAGCCCACTATGGGCAAAACCAACAGTAAAGATAGGCCTGCCAAATATAAAGGTTTTTTATAATCTTTGGTTTTGTTGTAGGTTATAAGGGCATAAGCAACAGTTATTGCAGCGGCACTCAGCAAGTAGGAGGAATGGAAAGAAGGGGCAATCACCAGGCAAATAACCGCCAAGATAGGTTTATCGCGCAGGAACAAGTAGATGGACAATAAAATAAACACGCCAAACGAAGAAGGCTGAAAATTTGAACTTAATACGCTTTGCATAGCCACGCCAGTAGTCAACGGCCCATCAGCAGAAAACAAATAATGGATTTTTGCGGCAAAGCCTGAATATAGTATTGTGGCTATTAAAAACAGCAACCAATACTGAAGGTCAGTTTTTTTAAACCCGTATGTTATTGCGGCAATGCCCACTACGCTGTATGCAAATATGCCTAAAATGATCAGATAAACAAAATGAAACCCGCTTTCTCCAACCGTCATCGCAACCAGCTTCACTAAACCGCTAAAGACAGGAAATGGATCCGTTGTGTTGATAAACCAATCATATTTCAATAATCCCGTGTCCGCCAAACCATGTGCAAAGTAAGTGTTTTGGTTATTAAAATATAACGGGTCTTGGAAATAAGATAGGGCGAAAAAAATAGGAAAAAACCAGAGAATTATTAGCTTGATGGTGTTTGATAATTTAATGTTCATAATATAAATATAATGGGGTCGCGGCTATTGGAAACTGTTGCATAGAGAGTTAATATCATTTTTTATTGCAGAACTAATGTTTTTGCATAAAGCCGATTGAGAAAGTCCACCACCGACAAACCTAGCTCATAAGCCATATTGACTGGCACAGCATTGCCAATTTGTTTGTATTGGGACGTTAACGGGCCCTGAAATTGCCATGCATCCGGAAAGGTTTGGATGCGGGCGTATTCCCGTACCGTAAAAGGCCGGGTGGCTTCGGGGTGGCAACGTTCAGTCTGTTTTTGTGCCGGTGCACATGTCAGGGTCAGGCAGGGTTCATCCCAGTGCATCCGCCGCGCCATTCCCGTCTTGCCGCCGCCCAGATAATAACTTTTCATCATATAGTCTTTTTGCACAGCTTCCGGCAGGTCACGCCAATAACCACCGGGCGGCACTTGCGCCATAATGGCCGCTTTTTTGCTGGGATAGCTCTGCCCTTCAGAGAAAGGCACGTCGCAAGGAAACAAATTGCCCGCTTTCAATGCATCTTTGAGGGTATAGATTTTTTGGTACGGGCGAGGCCAGTGGAATTCAGCCAAGCCCAGTAAATCTTTACGGATGCCGACCAATAAAAGCCGTTCACGTTTTTGCGGTACACGGTAAAAAAGGGCTTTCATCACATGCGGTTCCAGCAAAGCATAGCCCAGCTCATCAATCACCGAGCGGATATTGGCCAAGGTTCTGCCTTGGTCATGGCTTTGTAAACCGCGCACATTCTCCGCCATAAATAGCTTAGGGTTGGTTTCTTTCACGGCACGGGCAAACTGATAAAATAGAGTGCCCCGTGCATCATCGAAGCCCATTTTTTTGCCTGCATAGCTGAACGCTTGGCAAGGGAAGCCGCCGGTGATCACATCCACTTGGTTTTTAAAGGGCGTGAAGTCCAACTGGGCAATGTCGCCACAGATAACTTGCCAGTGCGGACGGTTAGTACTGAGCGTGGCGCAGGCATTTTTATCCACTTCATTCAATAAGAGGGTAGCCAGCCCCGCTTGCTCCAGCCCGATGGCAAGGCCGCCCGCCCCCGCGAACAGCTCGATGGTTTTATAGACGTAGTCGGGCTTGATGTCAGGCCGTGCGCTATCATTGAAAATAAAATCCAGTGCTTCAAATTGGCGCAGTTGCTCTTTGTCATAAAGCCGATAATTGTTGATAGGGTTTCTGAGCGAAGGCAGCTTGCCGCTATTGTCCCAACGGCGTAAAGTTTCTTTTGAAACGCCCAGCATATCGGCAACTTGAGCGACAGAATACATAGCTAACCTTAAACAAGCTTATACAGGGTTATGATTATAAACAAACAAGACCGCCTTAGCCATTTGATTGCCCAATAATGGCTGACCGTATCGATTCAGCGGCCCGTTCAAGAACGATGGCCGCCATTCGCAGTAAAAATACCCAGCCAGAAAAATGGGTACGGTCGGCACTGCACCGGCAAGGCTTCCGTTTTAGGTTGCATAATAAGAAACTGCCAGGTTCACCCGATTTGGTGTTGAAAAAATATCACGCAGTCATTTTTATCAATGGCTGCTTTTGGCATCAGCATGAAGGTTGCGCCGCCGCGCACTTGCCTAAAACGCGCACTGATTTTTGGCAAAATAAATTTGCCCGTAATGTGGCGCGTGACCAAAAAGTGCTATACCAGCTTAAAACGCTAGGTTGGCGGGCGGCGATTGTTTGGGAATGTGGTTTAAAGAAAAAATGCCGGGACGATACCTTGCAACACTTGCAGGCATGGCTGAGTGGCAGTACGGAGTATTTTGAAATGCCAGTTTTTGATGAATTTAGTTGTTTATGATGAAAAATATGTCGGATTGACAGCACTATATCCTGTGCAAGTCTGACTGCCATTAAAATAACGCGTTTCTTAGTGACCTTGTCGGCGTTTCGTGGCTAGGCAAATCGGTACCGCACGCATAGTGCGATTGCCCTATATCATAATCTGGCTGAGATTCCATCAAGTTAAAGCATTCATGGAAACTTGCTGCTCGTCGACTACCACGTTCGTTGGCCAACAAACTGCCAGCACTTCTATTTCCGGCATTTTATACGGCAACTTGAACTGTTCTAGGTTTTTCTTTAATAGCCTATTACTGTTTTCCAGGCAATTTGTCAGCGTTTTAGACGTAACGTTGTTCTTAAACTGAGAGGATTCAAGTTTTTGCAGGTTATTTTGATGGTTTAAAATATCCAAGACCTGCCAGTCAAACAATATTTCGCTATCATCAAGGTTACTGCCCCAACAAACGCCAGCGATAGTTTTACCAATATTGGATTCAATGCCAGTTATCCGGTCAAATATAGCAAAAATTATCAGCGGCTTTTCTAGCTGGGGTAAGAGGCATAGCGATGCAATCAATGATGAGGCTTGTTTTAAGGCAAGGTCAAATATCCGATGCCCTACTCCTATGACTTTTTCTGCACTCTTGGCTTGTTTGTGGTCACGATTGAAAACTAAACCGTCATATTTTGGCATGATGCCCATGTCTTTTTTCCAGGGTTCGGGCGTGTTAAAAGCAATGTCATGTCCGGTTTTCACAAGCCTTTTCTTATTGTAAGTGAGTATATTTTCAAAAAACGGACGCAAATCATTTAAATCTTTTTTAGGTATTGAGTCTAAGCTTTGGTAATCAAATTGCTGGCTGTTACCGACTAAATTTTTGATCGTCTGAATAACGTCTGTTCCGCCGAATTTTTTGGTTTCGGAGTCGAACCAATTTTTCAGGCTTTCTTTTGATTGACCAAGACCTTTGGAGAACAATTGGGTGAATAAGTTGCCATCGGTCATGCCTAGTACGAGCTGCAATAGGTCTTCAGGTTCGTCCATTGCCTCACTGAGCGCATCGGTTATGCTGCTCAATTTGGTATTGAGCAGATCCCAAATTCTGGACTCAACGGTTTCTGGGTTGCGTATGGTTATCACTTCAACGGGAAATTGTTGGCCGTATCGGTTAAGCCGCCCAACCCGTTGGTGCAGACGCATGGGATTCCAGGGCAGGTCTACATGCACCATCGAATAGCAATTGTCTTGCAGGTCAATGCCCTCACCACCCGCTTCAGTGGACACAATAAACCGGACTTGACCTAAATTGAATTTTTCAACGGCCGATTCACGGGGCAGCCGCATATCATGTAGTTCTCCCTTTTGGTTTTTTACACCACTTGCAAAATTATCACCGTTGATAAAGGTTACGCAGCCATCGCCATATTTTTGCTGCAACATTCCCATCAGCAATGATTGGGTGGCCTTATATTCTGTGAAAAACAAAACATTGCGATTTTCGTAACGATCATCTAAAACTGTTAGCAAGCGGATGAATTTGGTTTCATTGGTAATATTGTGGGCGGTCGCCAACAATGCCTCTAAACGAGGCTTTTCGTCTTCCATCAATAGTAGGTTAATGCTATGTTCCACTATGCTTTCATCCAATGCTTGCATTTCATCCGTCAGTGATGCGTCGGTCTCGTCATTCATCATTGCAACCAATTTATCTAGGTTTTCTTTTTGCTGCTCCAATGATTTCAGGTCATTTCTTATGGTGGTGATTTTATTCAGACGGTTTTGGATAGCCCGCCTAATGGCCAAAACCGAACTCGAAGCTAGTTTCTGCAATGACGTTAACACCAACATTACAGCCCTCTGATCGTTTGAGCTGCTTAGTTTTGAGGCATACGCCTGTCCACTTAAAATAAATGCAGTGAGCAGTTCATAAAAGTCAGACTCCGCCTCGGAGTATTGGTAAGTTTCTTGATAAACGGTAACCGGTTTAAATAACCTCCGCCCGTGCATGTCGGTTACGTTTTGTTTGTTGTTGCGGATTAAGGCATCTTTTAATAAGGCTAATTGGGGTTTCACCGGTTTATCAGGATCAAACAAGTCGGGCCTGACCAACTTCATTAATGCCAAAAAACCATAATCCTTGCCCCGATGCGGTGTTCCAGTAAAGAAAACTTTAGATTTAAATTTCTGGTGTTCAATCAAGCGCTGGACAAATCGATAGCCTAATGTACCGCCTTGATCTTCTGAGGTATTCAAATGATGGGCCTCATCAACAATAAGCAAATCCCAGTCTTGCGCATGAAGCATTCTGTCATGCCGTCCGCTAAGGTCTTTTCTTAAGGTCGGCAGTGAGGCAATGACATAAGGATGGGTATTCCAATAATCGGATTTTGGTTTGTCCAGTTCCGGTGTGTAAAGGGTCATACGGATATCAAACATTTCCCGTAATCGGTATTGCCACTGCTCAACCAAGCCTGCCGGTGCCAAAATCAATAGCCGTTTGACCAAACCTTTGGATAAGAGCGGCCATAGTATTAAACCGGCTTCAATGGTTTTTCCCAGGCCAACGTCGTCAGCGACAAGATAATGGGTTGGCCATTGTCTAAGTACGCGATGACAAACCCATAATTGGTGGGGTAACAGCTTAATCAATGATTTTGAAAAAACTCCCCAGTTATCATTGACTGAGAGAATAGCTGCAGCCTGTGCCCGCAATACGACTTCGCTGGGTGAATCAAAATGCAAGGCATTAATGGATTGCTCAACTGCTTTAATGGGTTCAACATCATCAGTTAAACATTCTTCTATGCCGTGATCAAAACGGACAATCAATGTTTCCTCTTCCACAGCACGCACCGTACCGATGCCGTGCTGTGGGTGATTGACTTTTTCATTTTTATTGAACATTTAGTTGCCTTCCTTTTGGTGAAAGCAGTTTAAAAACCGTTGCAATTCATCCTCTAGCTCATCGACAGTAAAAATATTCCAGCCTAATTTTTGAGCTGACTGTACTCGATCCCAAAAATCATCCTCTTCATCCTCTTCATCCTCTTCATCCTCTTCATCCTCTTTATACACTACGATACCCACTTGCTGGCTTTCCCATGCCAACTCCAGTTCCAGTAAAAACCTACTATCTGAATCGCTTAGATCATAGCCAACGCTAGGCTCAGGTAAATTGTTATGCTTGACTAAATCCACGAAAAACGAAATATCACGCGAAATATCCCAAGCCCAATTGGGTACATCAAGAAGTTGTGCAGGTTGGTTACTGGATGTTTTAATGAGGGTGTTGCTAAACAGTATGCGTTCAAGTTCTTTATCTCTAGCAATAAATTGTAACGGAATATCAAAACAGCCCGCAAAAGTTGCTTTTTCCTTGCCTAAATGGCGGGCAATAAATTGATAAATAGCCTTTGATTGGGTTGTTTCGGCACTGTCAGCTAGATCCATGCCTAATTTGTTCATAAGGGTTCTGACTCGCCGATGCGGTACGAAACAATGTTCGCTAGCGACAATTACCGCAGTATCGCTTAATACGCTATGCCGCACTAGTTCCCGTAAAATAAAATTGGATCCAATGCCTAGTGTTTTGGAAAGTCGCGGGGCGATGACCCCTCCGCCAGCATGCAAAGGGCTGTTTGCGGTATTTAAGACACTTTCCATAGAAAAGGCAGTCGTTTGATGATTAATGGCTAACCACACATTGGCATAATCATCTAACCATCGGGCAAAGCGATAAAGGTTGACAAAGCGCATCATCCATAAGTCATACTGGCTACTGTATAATTGATCTTGCAAATATTCATCTAATACCTGCATCCATTGTTCCGGCGTATCTTGAGGATTTTCCTGAGCGAAAACATCCCACCAGCCTTTATCTTTAAAACGCTCTATCGCACCACGGTGTTGCTGATATTGGGTTCTGCCCACAGTATGCAGTGAACCTATAAACAATAGGGTCATCCAACCGTCCCTATCAATTTCTTCTTGTTCATCCATGCGTATTGGAAATTGACCGCTCGGATAGACAAGCGTGTTGTATTTATCCAAATACCTCGTTTTATTTTGTAGCCACCAGTTATAAACGTTATTGAGTACAATGTTAGGGTCAAGCTGTGCCTTGGGGGCAGGAGCAGGGACTGTAATTTGCACTTGCGCCATTTTTTCATCGCTTGCTAATTTTCGTTTCAAAACGTTAATCAAATCTGAGTTTGACCAACCTTTAAAATGCGCCGATTGATCATGCAATTCGTTCAACCATGATTGTCCGCGTATTTTTTTAGCCAATTCATCACTTTTTTCACCGTGCAGCAAATAAAGCAATACGTTGGTTTGTTTTGTTGTGTCCGTTGCCGCCAATGCCCATTGCACCATTTGCTCTAATTTAGCTTGCATTTTCGGGCGGGCTTTACGAAAAAAAGCAGCTCCTTTTAGATCATACTTATTGCTCAGGATATTGGTATCGGGCGCAAAAGCTGCCCGTAATTTTTCTTCCTGTTCGGTAGATCGGCTATCCAATAAATCTGTAACCGAAATGTAGACTCCAGACTGGTTGATAAATTTAAGTATGGCTAAATATTTTTCTAGCCGCTGGTGTTCTTTTGTACGCTCCTCATTTTTTTCCAGTTCGGTTGTTACCGTTCCATTCAACAATTCACCCCATGCGGTGGCGGCATCGGGGCTGACCTGTTGGTCGGGGAAGGTTTTTTCTGCCAGCGTTGATAAATCAAACGTTAGCCAGTGCCAATTTTTTTTGTCTGTTTCTGGCAGTAGTTTAAATAGTTCCTCGTGAATTTGTTCATGAATCAATTGGTCTGCTTGTAAAACAGCGGATAGCGGTTTCAACGCCAATTTAAAACACGCCTCTTGGCTTAAGACACCTTTGATGATGTATGTTATTGACTTTAACTTAACCAATGCTTGAAGTTCATCCCACAAGCCATTGGGCAATAGTGAGGTATCATGCAACAACCGTACAAAGGAATGTTGAGGTTCTGTCAGCATTGCCTTAACCAGTTGATGGACTTTGTTGTCTTCTTTTCTAACCCAAGATTTGACCAGCACCAACCACAACGAATGCCAAAAATCATAAGGTATTTTATCTTGGGCCAAATCAAGTTGTTGCCTCACTTTCTCCCAATCATCAATAATCAGCTTATCCAACTGAATAAACAATTGTGCTAAATCCGTCCCAAGCTTATGGGCAATTTGACGATTGTTTTGACTGTCATGGGCTAACTGCAAACGCCCCATATCGACATCGAAATTGGCATTCAGCAAAAATTGTATTGCCGCTTCATCGTGTGTGGGTGCTAAAACCCAAATTCTAGGCAGGGACTCTTTGCTTTTCTTATCAAGCAAAGGGAAAGCTTTAAATCCGGTCGCACCGAAGGCAAACAGCATTTCGTAACGGTGATGCTGATCGGTAAATACTAATTTAATCGCATCAATTTTTTCACCGCCTAATGCTAGCCGGCCTTTTCTCAGTGCCGGCAAGTCAGTAATAACGATCTGTTCCTGCCAACTTATAACGTGTTCCTGATTCAAGTTAATATGCTTAATAGCCTTGCTAAATGCCGTTAACACGCCAGCATAATTTTTAAATTTTCCAAGCACATCCTCTTTTGCTATGTTTTCGGTGAGCGGCAATTCAATCGCAGTGGCTGTTAATTTAGTTTGGGCGGCTTGTTCAATACGCCCCCTGATCCTCTCACGGTCATCCGTCAATAATGGTTTTGGTAGCATGGCAGCAACAATTTCCACGCCTAAACGACCACTGAGCAGTTTTGGGTGCTTTGATATTAAATGAACGCTTTTAAACCCTAAGCCAAACTTGCCGGTGACCAGACTCTCTGTCTGTTTATCGGAAGTATTCAGTAGTAACATTTTCTCAAGATCACGATGGAATCCTCGTTCTTTTCCAGGAAATCCTTCTGCTCCGCGAAAAAAGTTGATTGCCCGTCCCCAATGGATAAATGTCTGCGTGTTGTCGTCGCTTAATACACAGAACTGCTGTTGTTGGACATCTAATTCAAGTTCATCGAGGCTTGAAAATGGATAGGGATGGGTCTGCATTTCGGCAAATTCAACCACGGCATCATCGGCGTTTTGAAACAGCTCGAAGGGTACGCTATAAGTTTGGTATTGGTGGTGGTTAATTTTGGCTTTTATCGCATCAAGCACTGCCGACTGAGTAGCTTGGTCGTTTATCAGTTCCTCCTGCATTCTCTGTAACGCTTGCTGAATTGCTCTGTCGGCGTTTTGCGTTTGACTACGCGTAAGTTCCAGTTCTTTTTTTTGCGATTTTGCATTTTGATAGTTTTGTAAAAACCGATGGATTTCTGTTTTTTGTAAGGACAACTGCCTTAGGTTTCCTGGCAATTCATCCAGTATTAAGCCCCGGGCCACGTTAATATCAAGCTGGTCTGATTCCCCGAGTTCAACCCAAACTTCTTCTAGATTGCCGGACTGCTCATAGACCTCTTTTAACAGCCATTCGGCACTGTTTTTTAAAAGGGTCGAGAGCTGGCTTTCAGTCCAATTGCTAATAGTGAGCTTACGTAACTGGAATGCACACTGGTATTGCCCTTTAAAAGAATGATTGACAATAAGGGTATCGGGGTGGCTATCCAAGGGTACGGTAATAGGTGCATTAAATATAGATGCGACTTTGATCGAATCCGTATCTTCAATACGGATCAGGAATTCCATTTGACTGATGGCTTTATGCTGGTCGCAACTATCAAACAATACCCTGCCGCTCGCATCCCCGACCTTAGTTCGCCAGTCAATGCTATTTCGGACACCCCCAACACTGCGTTTACCAAGAAAGCCATTAGCGACACCCTCAATTTGAGGACTGACGCCCAATAAACTGATGAAAAAACCAATCAGTTCGTTTTCTACCTGCCCTTCCCAGTTTTTAAAATATGTTTTTAGCGTTTCAGGTGTGCTTTGCCGTAAATTGTCAATATTTTCGACCGCCAATTGGTTGCTTATTTCTTGCTGTTGCTGACCCGAATAGATAATTGCACCTAAGCGTTTCGCTTGCTCCCGATTCAGTAGGTAATGTTTGTCCACACCTTCAATGCAAAAGCAAAGCTGTTCTGCCATTACCCAATTATTTTGCTGGTTAAGCAATTCTATAGTTTTTAGGGAATCTAAAGCATTAGGGCAAGTGGCAAATATCGTTAAATAGGCATTAAAAAGCTTGATTGTTTCGGATTGGTGTTGTGGTTGGGAAGACTGCTTATGGATTGTGATTAAAATTTTTAATAGCTTAGGGTAATTCTCAACTGGCAATGCCTTCAGAATTGGCTTAATTAATTCAACATTACCCTCTGTTAATGACGTGTTTACTTGCTTGTTTGCCAATAATGCCCAGCCTGGCATATCTATGTCATCGGCAATAATTTCAGCAATATTGATCAATTCATCTAACTTAAATCTCAGTTCACCAATGGCAAAACGCTTGGTTTCACCTACCATTAAAAACAAACGTTCCAGGCCGTCTTGACCATGGGAAAAAAGCTCTTTTATCTTATCAAAATGGTCATGATTTTGGATGTTAATATGCAGGTCGTCAAGAGAATAGTAACCTGCTGCACATTCTGCAGTGAGCCGCTTGATGTCATCGTCCATCTCTGCAATCACGATAATATCTTCAGGTTTCAGAGGCTGTTCGTTCCTGGTTTTTAGCCAATTTTTACTACGAAGCAATAGCGCTAAATCACCATTAATAGGTATGTCGGAAAATTGCTTAAGAATTAATAAATAATAATCACTAGGGTTATCAGTAGATAAGATAATTTTTATTAGAGCCATTTTATTTAATGGCTCTATCCATTCCTCTTGTTGTCTTGCAATGACTTTGTTTAATGATTTTTTAATGCGCGTAACTTGGTTTGCCAGCGGATCAGGAAGCGGATCAGGAATCAGCAAGTCATTATCAAGAAAACATTGCTGGGTAATGGCAACTCGTTCTCCTTTATCAGTTTCATGCAAGGGAAGTTGTTTCCATAATTGTTGATCTTCTTCAATGTGTTGCAAGATAATGGCGCATTCTTCACTGTCAAAATGCGATTGTTGAAACAAAACTTGATTAAAACGTTCTTTTAGGCCGCCAAGTAATTTTTTAATATCGAGTTTTGTAATATTTAATTCGTTATTAAGCTTGTTAGATAAACCATCAACCAATATTTGGTCAATCAACCGCCAATCATCCCCTCCTGTCTGATAGATTATTCGCGCTAACTTCTCCCAAACTGGATTTAATCTCGTTTCAACGCTCAATAACAATTCACTATCTGCAGCATAATGGTCAAGGTCGCTGTGCAACAAATACCGAAAAGCACATTTTTCAGGGGAGGTGAGTTCGGTGTGCGACAACAACTTCTCCAGCAATTTAGTTCGGCTGGGTGTCGGTTTCAACGTAGGCTTCTTATTGTCAATATAGGCTAAACATGATTTTTCATTACACTCAGATAAATTTTCTTTCGATCCAAGCGATATATCTTTATTTGTCGCACTAATAAAGTAAATTTCACCCCCCTCAACCGCTTGCAACAAGGCACTGCCTAAGGAAAATCTCTCATCGCCCAAACCACTTGAATAACGAAATAACATCTTTTGATTTATAAATTCTCTTAAATCAGATTGTGCAACAAACTTATCTTTTTTAGAGGCCAAGTCATGTATCTTGAATAGACGCAAACCAGAACACTGTTTTAGCAAGCTTTCTTTATCCGATTTGTCAACCAAACCGATGATTTCTTCGACCAAGGCCTGTGCTTCATCATGAAGTTTGCTTTGTGTTGCTGAACCTAGAACCGTGTCTAATGCGGATAAAAGCTTGCACGCATCATCGATTATCAACGCATTGTTTTGATTGGATTCTGGTGCCAATTCCTTAGGGACAATCAAGAATCGTGTTGGAATCCTCGCTAGCTGTTGCCACAGCCCGGATAGTTTGACTTTATTTAAAACAATTTGCTGACCAGGTGGAATAAACCCCAGAAAACGGATCATTTCGGATTTAATCAATGAGCCTGATTGTAAACCTAATCCTGTTCTTGCTATCGACTGCAATTTGTCTTTGATGACTGCGGTATGACTGACTATAGGCAATTCCAAGAAGTCATTAAAGTAAGCAAAATGGGTACGCTCACAAAAAACCGCCTCAATACCAATGTCCAAAAACTGCTGCACTAATTCATCTGTCCAACCTTGATTCGCGGGGTTCAGTAAACAGGCAAGGGACTGGTCATGAAACACATAGCCCTGAGAGGCCAACTCATTCAAATGTTTAAATACAGCCCAAGGCCGTTGATGCTCACCTTGAGGAAAAGTTGGTAATGATAAAACCGTCTTATCGGCAGGAATGAGCTGCCAAGACTTTTTATGAGATTGCAGTTGGCATATCCATTGATATTGGCTTCCTAGCCATTCCCGATACCGGATTGAAAATTCGGATTTAAAAAGTGCCTCGCTCAGATGCTGGGTACGTTCAAACCCACAATTATGCGCGTGAACAAATTGTTGCAGTGCTTTAGGTAGGTGACTTAAACAACCCTCAGTTGCCAGTAACGCATTCCATTGGCTACGAAGTTCATCATTGTTGGCAATTTTATCAAGCGACCTTTTCCCAATGTTTTCTATGCCGTGAATACCGATACGACCGGCATCAACAAAAAAATAGCCGTGAATAAAAACTTGGGTATGGTATTTGTAGTCGGGGTTGACCGCGCTGGAACTTTTTAATTGGGGATAAGTGCCCAGTGGCAAAAATACAGACCAATCAATATGGGCTTCGGCGCCTCCATCGGCTTTTCGTTGGCAAATAACGATTGCTAAGTGCGGCTTTGCTTTATCCTCAACTTTCTTTTCCTTACCGGTTGCGCGATCACGTTCATAACTTTTAGGCCAAAATTCTGATGACCGAATAGGCAGGAAAAGTTGTTCGGGCAATAAATTTTCATAACCTGCATAGTCAATCTGATTTTTATTTTTTCCAGTTTCCAATAAAATCTTGCCAGACAAATTTGAGTTTTTTATTGTCCCGTGAAATTGGCGGCGGACTGCATCGTCACTTAGCCTGATAGCCGAAGTGCAATGCAAATTTAACGTGTCTTCGGATGTGGGTTGCCAAATGGATATGCTTCGCAACCCTTTTAAAAGCGGCAATAATTGCCCTAAATGGACATCTGTATCTTTATCTATAATAAAGTCTGGGGGGAGGTTATCATCGCCCGGGTAATTTTCTATGATGGAGCCATCATAATACGAATGCCGTTTTCTTAACGGCACCCATACAAGAAACCATGTTTTGGTGTTGGATTGTTTATTAATATAATCGACAACTGCTTTCAGGTGGTGTCGGATTAGGTGTTTATCGGCATTTTCAAAAGACTCCCAATCTTCCCTTAACGTACCCCAAGGGTTAAAAATATTGCTATGAAAGTCTTCGCGGCATTCCCATTGGTCAGAAAGATAGAAAAAAGCTTCGCATAGATGAAACAAGCTTTTCATTCCCAAACCGAATTTACCAATGGTACTTTCGTTCGAGGCTTTAGACCCTAGAGCAATTGACAAAATGGCATCCGCATCGGTTTCGCTTAGCGACCCATCATTGATAAAAAAAATCGCCGGATTTTTTAATAACTCATGGCTTGCATCTGACAAGCCTTCGCTAAATCCAAAGCATAGATGAGTGGAGCCAGCATCATCGGCGTTTTGAATGATCTCTTTGAGTATGGGAAACCCCGATTTATAGCGATCCCGCAAATTATCAGCTATCAAACCAATATCTGCCAAGGGATCATGTCTAACGCCTGCCATAGAATTAATTCCTCAATTCATCGTTATTATTTTCAGTGTCCAGCAGTGCAACACAACAGGTATAATAATTTATTTCAATACTTAACAACCACCTGCTTTCAGCAGGTGGTTGTTAAGTATACTACTGTTGTATTGTTGAATGATTAATCCCTGAATCCGTAACTGAAAATTACAACAAACGATATTGTCAAGTCCCACACACGGGTGTTCAAATTGGACGCTTGAAAAACCACGTGTTTTATGAAAATATCTATGTAAAGTATTGATTTGTTGATTTTTATTTGGATGACTTATATCATTTTCGCACTGAAAAATCGATAGATAACGGTTACTTTTATAATACGCCCAGCTTAATATCGTACCAATATCTTTAGTTACGGATTCAGGGATTGATTAATGATCCGTTATTCGATGTTTCCCTACAAACCGCCAAAGCACTTTCATAATCCGGCTCATCAGCCAATTCGCCGACCAGTTCGGTGTACAGCACATGGTCGTTTTCATCCAATATCACGATAGCCCGGGCGGTCAGACCAGCCAGTATGCCGTTTTGCAAGCCGACACCATAATCCTCGGCAAAACGGGAGCGGAACGAAGATAAGGTGATAATGTGCTGGATGCCTTCGTGGCTGCAAAAGCGGCATTGGGCAAATGGCAAGTCGGCAGAAATGACCAATACCACGGTATTGGGCAGTTGCGCCGCTTTTTCGTTGAAGCGCAGCGCAGAAGCGGCGCAGGTGGGGCTGTCCAAGCTAGTCACGATGCTGAGCAGCTTCTTTTTGCCCGCATAATCGGCCAGGCTGATATCCGTCAATTTGCTGCCAACCAGCTTAAAGTCAGGGGCTTTAGTGCCAACAGCCGGTAATTCGCCACGGGTTTGTACAGGGTGGCCTTGGAAAGTGATAAATGCCATTTCAGCGACGATCTGTATTGCGGTTTATTTTTTGTCTTTGATGCGTTTCATCAAACGTTCGCGCTTTTTCACTTGCCAATCGGTCAGTTTGTTTTTTTGCCCCTGAAACGGATTGACCGGCGATTTAAACTCCAAGCGGATAGGTGTGCCGGACAATTTAAGTTTTTCGCGGAAATAGTTCATCAAATAACGTTTGTAAGACAACGCCAAGGCATCCGTTTGCACGCCGTGGATAACGATCACGGGCGGGTTGCGTCCGCCTTGGTGGGCATATTTGAGCTTGATCCGGCGGTTATTGACTAAGGGCGGTTGGTGGGCATCGGTGGCTTCTTTCAAAATGCGTGTCAAAACCGGCGTGGACATGTTGACCATGGCCGATTCGTACAGCGTGTGCACCACATCGAACAGTTTACCGACACCGCTGCCGTGCAAGGCGGAAATGGGGTGTTTCTCGGCAAATTCCAAAAACGACAATTTGACCTCCAGTTGCCGCTTGACTGTTTCGCGTTGCGAGGTGTCCAGGCCGTCCCATTTGTTCAGGCCGATAATCAAGGCCCGTCCCGCTTCCAAGACTTGTCCTAGCAAGTGGGCATCTTGGTCGGTCACACCTTCGCTGGCATCAATCAAATAAATCACTACTTGGGCTTTGTCAATCGCCTGCATCGACTTGATGACACTGAATTTTTCGATAGTTTCGGCAATTTTGGAACGGCGGCGCATCCCGGCGGTGTCAATCAGCGTGAATTGTTTGCCATTGCGCTCAAACGGAATGTAGATGCTGTCTCGGGTCGTGCCCGGTTGGTCGAATACAATGACACGCTCTTCGCCCAACAGCCGGTTCACCAAGGTGGATTTGCCCACATTGGGCCGGCCGACAACGGCAATGGCGATACCTTTGCTGTTATCCGGCTCTGGTATTAATACCGATGGCAACAGTTCCGCCACACGTTCCAGTAACTCGGGTACGCCACGTCCGTGTGAAGCGGCGACTTGGACGGGTTCGCCTAAAGCGAGGGCATAAAAATCATTGGCGGCAAAGTTGGTATCAAGGCCATCGATTTTATTGGTGATTAAGATCACCGGTTTGGCCAGTTTCCTTAAATTGTCAGCAATGACATAGTCAGACGCGCTTAAGCCTTCACGGGCATCGACCATAAAACAAATGACATCAGCCTCTTCCAGCGCTTTTTCCACTTGTTTTTTGGATACCCCCTCAATACCCTCGGCATTATCGGCAATACCGCCAGTATCAACCACGATATAAGGTATCTTACCAATTTTGACGCGTCCGTATTGGCGGTCGCGGGTCAGTCCGGGCAAATCAGCAACCAGTGCTTCACGGCTGCGGGTCAGGAAATTAAATAAGGTGGATTTGCCGACATTCGGACGCCCGACCAGGGCAATTACGGGTAACATAGGCTCTCTTTAAGGGAAACGGGCTTTTAATGCGGTGAGGGTGCCGTCTTTTGCGTAGACATACACAGTGTCGCTAACGACTAACGGTTTGGTGTCAATGGGGCTATCGGTCACTTTATAGCGCGCCATTTGTCTGCCGTCGCTAACCGACAGCCAATGTACATAGCCTTCAAAATCACCAACCACCACATAATTATCGTAGACGGCTGGTGCGCTCAAATGACGGTTGTGCAAATCACTTTGCTTCCACAATGATGCACCACTGCGCTTGTCAAGTTGGTACACATCGCCCTGTGCATCGGATAGGTAAAGGTTGCGCCAATCAGCGGACAGACCCGTAAACGAATTGATATTTTCATTACGCCACAACACTTCGCCATCTTGCGCCGACACCGCACTGGCACCGCCCCGATAACTGCTGACATAAATGACCCCGGTTGCTTCCAGCAAGTCCACATCCAAATCGACCAACCGTTCCACCTCAGAACGTCCTTGCGGCACGGCTACGCTGGCTTCCCAGACAAATTTGCCGTTATCCAGATGCAAGGCGATCAGTTTGCCGTTGTCATTGCCACTGATCAGGTTTTTTTCAACAATAACCGGTGCACCGGTGCCGCGAATGCTCAGGGCGGGCACATTGACTTCATAGCTCCATAATTTGGCGCCGGTTTTTTCATTCAACGCGGTCATTACCCCATCCGTGGTGCGTACAATCACCACGCCATCACCGATGACCGGACAGGCCAGCACTTCACTGGTGACCGCTGTTTTCCATAATTGCGTGCCGTTGTCAATATTCAATGCGAACACTTCAGCATCACTGCTGCCCAGCACGACAATGCCATTAGTCGTGCCTGGCCCGCCGGACAGATGCGCGTCCGTTTCTTTTTCCCATAATAACTTGCCCGTGGCCGTGTCACGGGCCTGCACCAATCCCTTGCGGTCAGCAGCGACAATCCTGCCGCTAATAAGTGCCGGGAGCAGCTTTAGGTTCAGGTCTTCAGTGCCCACGCCCACGGATTCTTTCCACAGTGCTTCAATTTTAAGCTCGGGGGGGTATTCCACTAAGGCTTTGGGGGGCTCGGTGTTGTCTTCGCCACCGTTGAAATAATCGGAAATGCCCGAAAAAGTTTCACCCACGGTGTCGAAAGCGGCACACCCAACCAATGTCCAAGCGAGCAATATAACAATCGCCAAACGCATTATTTTTTGGCACCGGTTTTTTCTGGCGGGGTCAGGTCATCTATTTTAGTTTGCAGCAAAGGCGACTGATGATTATTTTGCAAAGCCTTCAAATAAGATGTCCGTGCCTGGTCAGGACGGTTAAGTGCGTTATATAAATCACCGACCAGTTCATCGTACTCGTTGGCAAAATGGCTACTGTTGGCTGGATCAACATTATTGACCCGTTTCAGGCCTTGCTCAAACTCCTTGTCGGCCATCATTAGCCGCACCAGCCGGAGGGTGGCGATATTGCTTATTTCTTTATCGGGCAAGCTTGCCGCGTGTTCAAGGATTGTCTTGGCGGCCGTTTTGTCACCTTGGCTCACTTTAAATTTTGCCAGCATTAGCTCGCCGTAAGCGGAGTAATGGGTGGAAGCAAACTCTGTTTGCAAACGTGAGGCTAATTTTTCGACATTATCTTTATTGTTTGCAGCCACTGCTTTGCTGAGTTCAACATACAGGTCAGAGGCCAGTTCCAATTGTTCTTTTTGGTAGGCTTGCCAATAATTGTTGCCTAAAATAATGGCGATACCCAACACAAAGCCGACGATGGATGCGGTGCCATTATTTTTCCACCAGCGTTTTAAGGCTTCAAGTTGTTCTTCTTCGGTTTCGTAAATTTCCACGCTATTTCTCTTGTTTATTGGCTAAATACATTGATGAGGCATTAGTTGTCTGGCATCGCCGCAAGGCGTACCTTTAGTGCGGCCGGTTTTTTAAATAATCACCTAAAAAGCCAATGGCTTGGCTTAAGTTAAAGGATTGTTGGGGCGATTCGCTACGCAACGGTTTACAGCCGATAATGCCTTGGGTGGCTTCGTCATCACCTAAAATCAGCGCAAAATCCGCGCCGCTTTTGTCAGCTTTTTTAAACTGGCTTTTAAAACTGCCGCCACCACAATTGACCTGTAATTTTAGCGCGGGCAGGGCATCCCTAAGCTGCTCGGCAAACAGTAGCCCAGCCGCTTCAGCCGCTTCACCCACCCGTATCATGAACACATCAACCGGTTTGGCGAGCGGATAGCAGGCTGCCGTTTCCATCAAGGCCAACAAGCGTTCAATGCCCATAGCAAAACCGACCGCGTGGCTGGCTTTACCGCCCAGTTGCTCGATCAGTCCATCATAACGGCCACCGGCACAGACCGTGCCTTGTGAACCTAGCTCGTCAGTCACCCATTCAAACACTGTTTTGCCGTAATAATCCAAGCCGCGCACCAAGCGCAAGTTGATGTCATACGCTATGCCCAAATTGTCTAGCTGGGCCGTGATGCTTTGGAAATGCTGGCGGCTATCTTCGCCCAAATAATCCATCAAGGCTGGGGCGTTGGCGACCAGTTCAGCCATTGCCGGATTTTTGCTGTCTAAAATACGTAACGGGTTAGTCTGTAAACGGCGTTGGCTGTCTTCATCCAGTTGGCTAATATGCGCTTGGAAATAAGTCACTAACTGCCCGCGATAAATTAAACGTTCTGCTGTAGTACCCAGCGAATTGAGTTGCAAGCGCACTTTATCGCGAATACCAAGCCTTTTCCATAGCCTGTCCATCAGTATGATCAATTCGGCATCAATATCCGGCCCCGACATGCCGTAAGTTTCCACGCCCAACTGGATAAATTGCCGATAACGGCCTTTTTGCGGACGTTCATGCCGGTACATCGGGCCGTAATACCAAAGGCGGTGCACTTGACCGTTCAACAAGCCGTGCTCAAGGCAAGCCCTTAGGCAACCGGCTGTGCCTTCCGGACGCAAGGTCAACGAATCGCCATTGCGGTCTTCAAACGTGTACATTTCCTTTTCGACAATATCGGTGACTTCGCCAATAGAGCGTTTGAACAATTCGGTTTTTTCAACAATAGGCATACGGATTTCACTATAACCGTAGCCGCCCAGCACTTCACGGATGATTTGTTCTGCGTATTGCCATAAGGGGGTTTGTTCGGGCAGCACATCGTGCATCCCGCGAATTGCTTGAATGTTATTGGCCATAAAATTTATTCAATATTTAAGCAGTGCCTAGCCAAATGGCAGGCCTTCCGAGCATCAGAAGGCTTGTGCCAGCGAATTAAACGGACGGCTGTGCCGCCCCGTTCTGTTCTGAGGTTTGTAATTGCTGTTTAAGATGCCTACGGCTTTTGTCTTGCACCTGTCCGACCAGTTGCCCGCAAGCCGCGTCAATATCTTCCCCCCGCGTTTTCCGTATTGTGGTGACAATACCGGCATCATTCAATAAGGTTTTAAACTGGTTGATGCGGTTATTGCTGGAGCAACGGTAAGGCGAGTTAGGGAAGGGGTTGAACGGTATCAGATTAATTTTTGCTGGTACGGTTTCCAACAGTTTTACCAAGCCGTGTGCATCGGTCAGCGAATCATTAATGCCATCCAGCATCACATATTCAAAAGTCACTGTGCGGCGTGGCGCCAATTTGGCGTTCTCGCGGCAAGCTTCCATCAATTCATTTAATGGGTATTTTTTATTGATCGGCACCAATTCGTCACGCAGTTCATCCGTGACTGCATGTAAAGACACTGCAAGGCTGACATCGCAGACCTCAGTCAACCGGTACATGGCCGGCACTACGCCGGAGGTGCTGATAGTGACCCGCCGCTTGGACAGCCCAAAACTGAAATCATCCATCATCAGGTTCATCGCCGCCACCACATTATCAAAATTCAGCAACGGTTCACCCATGCCCATCATCACAACATTGGTGATTTTTCCCGCATTGCCCAAACGGTTTTGCGCGGCATAAACCTGCCCGATAATTTCGGCGGTGGTCAAGTTGCGGTTGAAACCTTGTTGGGCTGTCGAGCAAAACGTACAGGCCAACGCACAGCCAATTTGCGAGGACACGCATAAAGTGCCTCGGCTTTCTTCGGGGATGAACACCGTTTCCACGCGATTGCCGCAGCTAGTTTGCAACACCCATTTGCGTGTGCCATCACTGGCCTGTTGTTCCAGCACAATTTCCGGTGTGGCAATGCAGCAATGCTCTTTCAGATAAGCACGCAACGGTTTGCTGAGGTTGGTCATCAGGTCGAAATCTTCGATACCTTCCTGGTAAATCCATTTCAGCAATTGCGTGGCCCGGAAAGGTTTTTCGCCCATCCCGACAAAAAAAGCCGCAAGGCCCTTTCTGTCGAAGTCCAGCAGGTTAATGGCGTTAGGCTTAACGGGTTCTGGCACAGATTTCTTCAGCAGAGAAAAAATAAGCAATTTCGCGCTCAGCCGTAGCTAATGCATCGGAGCCATGCACCGCATTTTCATCAATACTGACCGCAAAATCAGCGCGGATGGTGCCAGCAGCGGCTTCTTTCGGGTTAGTTGCACCCATAATTTCGCGGTGTCTCAACACTGCGTTTTCGCCTTCCAATACTTGCATGATGACTGGGCCAGAAATCATGAACGCCACCAAATCATTAAAAAAGCCGCGTTCGCTATGTTCGGCATAAAAGCCTTCAGCTTGGGCTTTTGTCAAATGCAACATTTTTGCCGCAACTACTTGCAGGCCATTTTTCTCAAAACGGCTGTAAATTTCACCGATAACGTTTTTGGCGACGGCATCAGGTTTAATGATAGAAAAAGTACGTTCGATTGCCATGAGGGTTTGTCTCCGATTAGATAGGGTTAAGTTAAAAGAGTCTATTATAGCTGATGCACGGCCTGATTAAGAAACTAGGCAGTTGTTCCGTTAAGGCATCGTGTCAATATCCGCGCCTTCCTTGATGGGCACCATCAGGTCTTCGGGGCTGATGCCCAGAATCAAAGACATTGGGCTGGCGATAAAAATAGATGAGTAAGTGCCAAAAAACACCCCGAACAACAAGGCTAACGAGAAATTATGGATCACTTCACCACCCAGGAAAAACAGTGCCGACAACACTAAAATCACCGTTAACGAAGTCATAATGGTACGGCTTAACGTTTCGTTGATGGAAATGTTCATAATGTCTTCAGTGCTGGTTTTTCTCAGCAGACGGAAATTTTCGCGGATACGGTCATACACCACGATGGTGTCGTTGAGTGAATAACCAATCAAAGCCAAAATGGCCGCCAGCACGGTCAAATCAAATTCCAGGCCAAAGATGGAAAATACCCCTAAGGTCACAATCACGTCATGGAAAGTCGCAATAATCGCGCCGACAGAAAATTTCCATTCAAACCGCCAAGCCACATAAATCAAGATACCGATGGTTGAATACAGCAACGCCAAAAAACCATCCTGGGCCAAATCGTCACCCACTTGCGGGCCGACAAATTCCACCCGGCGCAATTTGGCCGGTTCACTGACGTTTTTGTTGATGGCATCCAACACGCCCACGCTCAAGTCGGCACTGCTGACCCCTTCTTGTAGCTTCAAGCGTATCAGCACATCTTTGGATGTGCCGAAGTTTTGCACAGTGGCATCATTAAAGCCATTGTCATCCAAAGTCTTGCGCAGTGCGGTCAAGTCGGCGGCTTGGGAATAGCCCACCTCAATCAAGGTGCCGCCGGTGAAGTCGATGCCCATCAACAAGCCTTTGCTAAACAAAGACACAATGGCAATCACCATCAATATCCCAGAAAAGCCCATGGCAATGTTGCGGTTGCCTATAAAATTAATAGTGGTTGTTTTCATATTTTGATCTTTATAAATGCATTAAGCCCAAAGTTTGGCAAACACCAAACTAAATCGACAATTTTTCAACCCGACGGTTGCCATAAATCCAATTGATGATCATCCGTGTGCCAGTGATGGCAGTGAACATGGAGGACAAAATACCGATGATCAGAGTGACCGCAAAGCCCTTCACCGAACCGGTGCCAAAGGCGAACAGCACAATAGCCACCACCAAATTGGTGACGTGCGAATCAAGAATGGTTGCAAAGGCTTTCTCATAGCCGATAAAAATACTCGTCTGGGGTGCGTTACCGTGCCGCAGCTCCTCTTTGATTCGCTCAAAAATCAACACGTTGGCATCAACCGACATGCCCACGGTGAGAATGATACCGGCAATGCCCGGCAAGGTGAGCGTGGCTTGCAGCATGGACAGGATAGACACCACAATGACCACGTTAAAAGCCAAGGCCAAATTGGCGATCATGCCAAACAGCTTGTAATAAACCATCATGAACAACACCACTAAGCCAAAGCCGACGATGAACGACAAAAAACCTTTGTTGATATTGTCTTGGCCCAAGCTAGGGCCGACAGTGCGTTCTTCCACAATATCAACCGGTGCAGCCAACGCGCCCGCCCGCAGCAACAGCGACAGATTGCGGGCTTCTTGCGGGCTGTCCAAACCAGTGGTTTGGAAACGCTTACTGAACACCCCTTGGATAGTGGCCACACTGATCACTTTTTCCACTTTTTCTTTATGGCGAATTTTTTCGCCGTTGACCAGTTTTGTTTCAACGCGGTACTCAATGAACACCACCGCCATCGGTTTGCCGACATTAGTTTGGGTCACTTTGCCCATTTTTGCAGCGCCTGGGCCATCCAGTGAAATGAACACTGCCGCCCTGCCATCTTGATCCATACCAGAAGACGCATCGACAATTTGGTCGCCGGTGACAATAATGCGTTTGTCCAACAGGATAGGGCCACCGTTTTTATCATAATACAAACGGCTGTTTACCGGCGGGTGGCCTTCAATGGCTTTCATCACATCATGCTCAACATCCACCAAACGGTATTCCAAGGTGGCGGTGGTGCCCAAAATCTCTTTGGCGCGGGTGGTGTCCTGCACACCCGGCAACTGCACCACAATGCGGTTCTCGCCTTGTTGCTGAATGACCGGCTCGGCAACGCCCAACTCGTTGACCCGATTACGCAACGCGGTCATATTTTGGCTCACTGCCAGTTTCCTGATTTCTTTTTCTTGATATTCGGAAATTTTCAACCAGACCTGATCTTGTTCGGGCGGCTCTTTCACATCCAGTGACAAATGGAAATCTTTGTCCAACAAAGCCAGCAAAGCGGTTTTGTCTTCAGCGCCCTTTAGCGTGACCTTAATAAAGCCCGCATCTTTCACCACACCCAGATAACGGATTTTTTCATTACGCAACGCCACGCGCACATCATCCACATAACGCTCTTCCGCTTGCCTGACCGCCGCATCCATATCCACTTCCAACAGAAAATGCACGCCGCCGCGCAAATCAAGGCCCAAATACATGGATTGTGCGCCAATGGCCCGTAGCCAAGACGGTGTAGTGGGGGCCAGATTTAATGCCACAGTCATGGTTTTGCCCAATTGCTCGCGCAGCAAGTCAGCAATTTTCAATTGGTCGTCGGTATTGTTAAGGCGCACTAAAACTTGGTCATTGTTCACTTCAAGTGCTTTGGCGCTCACGCCAGCGGCTTTGACTGCCAACTCAATTTCATTGGCTTTGTCCGGCCCCAGTTTTTGGCTGTTGACCGATGATATCTGCACCGAGGGGTCTTCACCGTACAAACTGGGCAGCGCATAAATCAGCGAGACAAAAAAAACGCCAAGGATGATCAGGTTTTTCCAGAGGGGGAAATGGTTTTGCATTAGGTTATTCCAACAATTTAAGCTGCTTCCAACAAAACGGCGGAGCGGTTGCTTGATGCCGCCATTTATGATGCCTTATCAATCAGTTTTTCTTTACCAGCATATCAGTCGTGACAGTGCCGCTTCTTTTAGTGACTGCCTTAAAAGTGCCTTTAGGCAGCATGGTTTCAATATGATGCCTTTGCACAAAAATAAAGGTGTTGTCATTCGTTTCAATCTTGACAAAGTTATCATCCAAATCAGCTACTTTACCCATAATCCCGCCAGTGGTGACCACCTCAACACCTTTATTGAGGGCGGCGGTCATCAGCTTTTTTTCCTTGGTGCGTTTGGCTTGCGGGCGAATGAACAGCACATAAAAAAACACCAAAATGGCTACTGGAAACAACATGCCTTCGATGCCTGGCTGCTGTGCCGCAGGAGCTGCCGCTGCAACTGCGTCAGAGATAAATAAACTCATGATTGTCCTCGTTTTATAGTAGGTATTAAAAAATCCGCCCATTATGCCATAGACTGTGCCACTTTGCGTTTTAGTTGTAAAAATAGTCCGCACCGCTTAGGCTTCATTTTGGTGGGGGCGGCGGCAGAATCCCCTGTTTGCCCGTCTGGGTCTTGCCGCTGCATGTACAAGTGCAGGTGTTTGTATTTGTTATCAAGAAGTCCATTGTGCCGGACACAGTCACCTATCAACCACTACCAACTTTAAGCCGATAACCCACGCCTGAATCAGTCAGCAGGTATTCGGGGCGGGTTGGGTCGGTTTCTAGCTTTTGCCTAAGTTGGCTCATGTATATGCGCAGGTAATGTGAATTATCCTTATAGGAAGGCCCCCAGACTTCTTTGAGCAGGTATTGGTGGGTCAAGACTTTACCGGCATTTTTGATCAGCAAAGATAACAAACGGTACTGTATGGGGGTCAGGTGGACTTCGTTGCCAGCAACAAACACTTGTCGTTTGAGCAAATCGACTTGCAACGCTCCAGTGACAAATAGCCCGTTTTCCGTTTGAGCAGGGCTGCAGGCCGAATGGCGCTGGGCGACCCGTATCCTGGCCAGCAACTCGCCCAAACCAAACGGCTTGGTCAAGTAATCGTCAGCGCCCGCATCCAGCGCGTCGATTTTATGCTGCTCGGCGCTGCGGGCCGACAAAATGATAATGGGCAATGCCGACCATGCACGGATACTTTTGATAACCTCAACACCCTCCATATCGGGCAAGCCCAAATCCAGGATAATAAGATCGGGTTTGCGCACCCCCGCCTCAATAATACCTTGCTGCCCCCGCTCCGCCTCGAACACTTTGAAATGATGGGCGGCAAGACCGGTGCGTAAAAATAACCGTATCGCCGGATCATCTTCTATCACGACAACCACAGGGTTTGTACACGTCATGGCTGGCCAATTGTGTTCTGGTCAATCAAGCGGCCCTGATCTTCCCGCACCAGTGTGGGCGGCGTGTCAGGTTGTGGGATGCTGAACAAAAACAACGCACCGCCGCTAGGCCGATTGCTTGCACGGATACAACCGCCATGCGCTTCAATGATCGCTTTGCAAATTGCCAGCCCTAAGCCTACGCCGCTTTGCGCGGCTTCTTTACGCACCCGATAAAATTTTTCAAACACCTTGTTTTCATCGCCTGGCGGAAGCCCGAAACCTTGGTCAGCCACGGCTATATCCACCGTGCCAGCGGCGGAAGTGGCCATAATATCCAAAGGACTGCCATCTGGCGTATAACGCAAGGCATTCTCGAGCAGATTGACCAGCACTTGTTCAATCATCACCGCATCGACAAACACCATAGCAATGCCGGGCGGCAGCTTCACGCTGACTTGCCGGTCTGCCAAGCGTTTTTGCAAGCGCGTCAATACAATGCCAATAATTTCATCGAGCGGATACCATTGCTTGTTGAGTTCCACAGCCCCTGCATCCAGACGTGCCATTTCCAAAATATTATTGACCAAGCTGGACATGCGTTGTGCTTCTTCGTAAATGGCGCGGTTAAGTTCCCGCTTATCTTCCGGCTTTAGCGCATTATCCTCTTCCACCAAGGTGCTGGCGGAACCGACAATGGTCGCCAAGGGCGTACGCAAATCATGGGAAATGGAGCTGAGCAGGGAATTGCGTAGGCGCTCGGCTTCCATTGCCACTTGGGTTTTGCGGGCTTGCTCGGTCAGGCGCACACGGATAATGGCTTGGGCAATTTGCCCAAGAAAAGTTTCCAATAACTTTTGTTGTTCAGGCAAGAACACCCGGCGCAAATTGACCGGCAGCAACACCAAAACCCCCAGCATGGTTGCCTTGTCACTTAAAGGCAAATAAATCGCCTCGGCACCGGGCAAAGTATGGGTGCCTTGCCCGGCAATCTCGTTATGATCCATCACCCACTGTGCGACGCTCAGGTCGGCTGTATGCAAAGATTCCGCAATGGCAGGGGACACCGGATAAACAACCCGGCCATTGGCATCCGGAAAAAGAATGACGTTGCGGCTGCCGAATTCGGCATGGACATGGTGCACTGCGGTACGCACGATTTCATCTTCGCTTTGGCTGGCGGTCAGTTCTTTGCTCATGGCATATAGCACGGTCGCCCGCCGCTCCCTATGCCCCGCCACTTTGGCTTGGGAACGGACATTCGCCATCAGGCTGCTAATCAGCATTGCCACGGTCAACATAGCCAACAAGGTCACTAAATATTGGCTGTCACCGACGGTAAAACTGTAATAAGGAGGCACGAATAACAGATCAAAAATGGCCACCCCTAAAAATGAGGCAAAAATGGACGGGCCACGACCAAAACGGGTGGCAGTAAACACCACCCCCAATAAAAACACCATGACTAAGTTGGCCAGCTCAAAGCGCCCGAACATCAGATAAGCTAAGGCGGTGCTGGCGACAGTGACAATAACGGCCCAGACATAACCTTTGCTGTTGGCTTTTTGTGCCGGGCGTTTGCCTAGCCCGGGCAACGGGTTTTTCCGGTATAGGGCAGTCTCTTGCTTGCTGATGTCATCGCCCTGCCCGGGCTTGGGGCTACCCAACAAATACAGGCTGATATTATGGGCATCGCTTATCAGCACATCCACCACCGAACCCAGCACTAACCGCTTCCAACCCCGACGGGTCGGCTTGCCCATGACAATCTTAGTGACATTACGCTCATTGGAAAACTTAATGATGGCCTCGCTCATTTGCGGTGCATTCAGGGTCACCGTTTCAGCGCCCAATTGCTCGGCAAGACGCAATATGCGCAACACGCCATCCCGTTGTTGTGCGGACAGGCGTTGCAATTCTGGCGTTTCCACATACACCACTATCCATGCCGCACGCAAACTGGTGGCAAAGCGTTTGCCTGCACGCACCAGCCGTTCCGCCAAGGCATTGGCGCCAATGCACACCAAAATACGCTCATTGACGTGCCAGACTTCACGGATACAATGGTCTTCACGGTAATCCAGCATTTGCGCATCGACCCGGCTGGCGGTTTGGCGCAAGGCCAGTTCACGCAGGGCAATTAAGTTGCCTTTCCGGAAAAAATGCTGGGCGGCCTCTTTGGCCTGTTGTGGCAAATACACCTTACCGTCTTTAAGCCTATTGAGCAGCTCGTCGGGCGGCAAATCCACCAATTCAACCTCGTCCGCCCCTTCAAACACCGTGTCCGGCACTGTTTCCCAGACGCGGATACCAGAAATCTGGCTGACATCATCGTTAAGGCTTTCCAAATGCTGGACATTAAGCGCGGTATAGACATCTATGCCCGCTTCCAACAGCTCTTCTATATCCTGCCAGCGCTTAGGGTGCCTGCAACCTTGGGCATTGGTGTGCGCCAGCTCATCCACCAAGATAATCGACGGTTTGCGCTTAAGGGCGGCATCCAAGTCGAACTCGTACAAGCTAGTGCACCGGTAGTCAATCTGCACTGGCGGCAACACCTCCAAGCCTTCCAACAAGGCGGCGGTGTCTTTACGTCCATGTGTTTCCACCAGACCCACCACAATGTCAATATGTTCCGCCCGCTTCTCTTTAGCCGCCAGCAACATGGCGTAAGTTTTTCCGACACCTGCGGAGGCGCCAAAAAATATCTTCAGCCGCCCGCGGCGCGCGCGCATTTGGTTACGCTCGACACGGGCAAGCAATTGGTCTGGATCGGGGCGGTCGTTATCCATTGCAGATTTTCTCTCTTGTTACTAACTGATGTTGCCCAGCTCGTTGGTTGAGCATAGCCGAAGCCCCGCCTCGACTACGCTCAGGGAACGTGGGATTTGGCTGTGCGAAACATCAGCTATCAGTTAATGGCTTCAGACTGTGCTTACCTGAAGGCTATCAGCATCCATAAGCCCCCGATTAATGCAAGGCATCCAATGCCAGATTTAGCATCAGGACATTAACCCTGGGTTCACCAAACATGCCCCACTGGCGTGGTTCGGTATGCTCTGCAACCAATTCGCGCAGTTTTTCCGCCGACAAATGGCGGGCTTGTGCCACACGCTTGAGTTGATACGCCGCCGCCGCCGGACTGATGTGGGGATCCAAGCCGCTGCCTGAAGCGGTGACTAAATCAACCGGCACCGCCGCTTTATTATCGGGATCGGCGGCTTGCAACGCGGCTACCCGAGCTTTGACAGCATCCAGCAACGCCGGATTGGTTGGCCCTAGGTTGGAGCCGCTGGAAGCCCCCGCGTTATAAGGGAAAGGGCCGGTAGCGGAAGGTCGCCCCCAAAAATAGCCGGGGCCAGTGAACGGCTGTCCGATAAAACGGGACCCCGTGCTGTTGCCGTTTGCGCTAGCCATTAAGCTGCCATTGGCCTGATTAGGGAACAGCAATTGGGCTAAACCCGTCACCAAAGCCGGATAAACTACCCCCGTCAACACCGTAAAAATCAACAAGAAAATAAGCGCAGGTCTAAAATGTTTAAGCATAGCCAACTCCTTACCGTAAAAATCACAATAAAATAACTGCAGGTCTACAATGTTTAAGCACGACCAACCGCTTTAAACAAAACCCAGCGAGACCAAGACCAGGTCTATCGCCTTTATGCCAATAAATGGGACTATCAAGCCGCCGACACCGTACATCAATAAATTGTTTTGCAGCAGTGTGGCGGCACCAACCGGCTTATACTTGATGCCTTTTAGCGCCAAGGGAATCAACGCCACAATAATTAAAGCGTTAAAGATCACCGCCGACAAAATGGCACTGGCAGGTGTTGCCAAGTGCATCACGTTCAACACATCCAACACCGGATAAGTGGTGGCGAATGCGGCAGGGATAATAGCGAAGTATTTGGCGACATCATTGGCAATGGAAAAAGTTGTCAATGCACCACGCGTCATCAGCATTTGCTTGCCGGTTTCGACAATTTCAATCAGCTTGGTGGGGTTAGAATCCAAATCCACCATATTGCCCGCTTCTTTTGCGGCTTGCGTGCCGCTGTTCATTGCCACCGCCACATCGGCTTGCGCCAAAGCGGGTGCATCATTGGTGCCATCCCCTGTCATGGCCACCAAACGGCCTTCCGCCTGATATTGGCGGATTAGCTTAAGCTTAGCCTCCGGCGTCGCTTCGGCGAGGAAATCATCAACTCCCGCCTCAGCGGCAATGGCGGCGGCGGTCAGACGGTTATCGCCGGTGATCATAATGGTCTTGATGCCCATTTGCCGCAATTCGGCAAAGCGTTCCTTGATGCCGCCTTTAACAATGTCCTTAAGCTCTATGACCCCCAGCACACGCGTACCTTCCGCCACCACCAACGGAGTGCTGCCACGCCGTGCCACATCATCGACCACTTTGGACAGTTCGGGGGGAAATTTGCCGCCCAGCGCTTCGACATGAACACGGATGGAGTCAGCGGCACCCTTGCGTATCTGCCTGCCATCGACATTGACACCGCTCATGCGGGTCTGCGCGCTAAAATGGATAAACGTCGCGCCCAATGAATTCACATCGCGTTCCCTAAAACCGTATTTTTGTTTTGCCAACACCACCACACTACGGCCTTCGGGGGTTTCATCCGCCAGTGAAGCCACTTGCGCGGCATCCGCCAACTCCCTTTCGGTAACCCCCTGAACGGCTATAAAAGCTGAAGCCTGCCGGTTGCCTAAAGTGATAGTGCCGGTCTTATCCAACAACAGCACATCGATATCGCCTGCCGCCTCCACGGCCCGGCCGGAAGTGGCAATGACATTTTTTTGCATCATCCGTCCGATACCTGCCACACCAATGGCCGACAATAGCCCACCGATAGTGGTAGGGATCAGGCACACCAACAAAGCCACCAGCACGGTAAGCGTAATCGGCTGCCCTGAACCTGAGCTGGCAACGGCATACAGGGAGAACGGCAGCAAGGTGACGGTCGCCATCAGGAACACCAGCGTCAAGGCCACCAACAAAATGGTCAAGGCAATTTCGTTAGGGGTTTTTTGCCGTTTGGCCCCTTCCACCATTGCAATCATACGGTCTAAAAACGCTTCACCGGGGTTGGCGCTGACCCGCACCACCAGCCAATCCGACAACACCCGTGTGCCGCCCGTCACCGAACTGAAATCGCCGCCCGATTCGCGGATCACCGGCGCACTTTCGCCAGTGATTGCACTCTCGTCCACTGAAGCGACACCTTCAATGACATCACCGTCACCCGGGACAAAATCCCCTGCTTCAATCAGAACCACATCACCGCGCCGTAAACTGGAACCAGCCACTTTGGAATAATTGGCCCCGTAACGGGGCTCGTCCAATTTTTTCGCGGCAATGTCCCGTTTGGCGCTCCGCAAGAAAGCCGCCTGCGCTTTGCTGCGCCCTTCGGCAACCGCCTCGGCAAAATTGGCGAACAGCACCGTACCCCATAGCCATAAACTGATCGCCAAAATAAAACCGGCCGGGTCAGTGCCGTTGCCGTTAAGTGCCGCCAGCCATAACAGAGTGGTCAGCATACTGCCGATATAGACGACAAACATCACCGGATTTTTCCATTGCTGCTGAGGGGCAAGCTTACGGAAAGATTCTACAAAAGCCTCACCCAAAATGTGTGGGTCGCCCAATGACATCAGAATAGATTTATTGCTCATAGTGTTTCCTTATAGATAACCGACAGTTACTATCAGCCTTTAGCCGGGCCGACACCTAACAGGTGCAACTGCTCCACCACCGGCCCTAAAGCCAAGGCAGGTATAAATGTCAGCGCCCCCACCATCAGTACCGTGCCTATCAGCAACATGACAAACAAGGGGGTATGCGTCGGCAAAGTGCCAGGGCCAAACGGTATGACTTTCTTTGCCGCCAAAGAACCGGCAATAGCCAGCACCGGCACAGCCAGCCAGTAGCGCGAAAACAGCATGGCAATACCTAACATAACGTTGTAAAACGGCGTGTTGGCCGACAGGCCACCAAAGGCACTGCCGTTGTTATTGCCCGCTGACGAAAATGCATACAATATTTCGCTGAAACCGTGTGCCCCCGGGTTGAAAACCGCCGCCTTGCCAACATCCACCATAACGGCAACGGCACTGCCACCCAACACCATCAAAGGCGGGATCAAAATAGTGATAGCCGCCATTTTCATCTCAAAAGCCTCGATTTTTTTGCCCAAATATTCTGGAGTGCGGCCTATCATCAAACCGGACACAAACACCGCGACAATCGCAAACATAATCATGCCGTACAAGCCCGAACCCACCCCACCAAAAATCACCTCGCCCAATTGCATCAACCACATCGGCACCAGCCCGCCAATAGGGGTAAAAGAATCATGCATGGCATTGACCGAACCGTTGGAAGCCGCCGTAGTGACCACCGCCCACACGGCTGAATTGGTGATGCCGAAACGGGTTTCCTTGCCCTCGGTATTGCCTCCCGATTGCGCCTCGTTGGCTGATTGGTCAACGCCCAATGCGCTCAACGCAGGGTTGCCGCTTTGTTCCGCCGGCACTTCTACCAAAATGAGAGCGACCAAAACCAGTGTCATTGCCGCCAAAATAGCCCAGCCTTGCCGGGTATCCCCCACCATGACACCAAAAGTGTGGCACAGTGCCGCCGGAATAAGCAGGATTGCCAGCATTTCCAAGAAATTGCTCAAAGGGGTCGGGTTTTCTAGCGGATGGGCGGAGTTGACGTTAAAAAAACCACCGCCATTAGTGCCCAACTGCTTGATGGCGACTTGCGAAGCGGCAGGCCCCATCGCTATCACTTGCTGTGTGGTTTGCACGGCCTCCATCACTGGCTTGCCATTGGCATCTTGCAAAGCCACACCATCCGCCCCCAGCTTGGCTTGTTCATAACTGACCGCTTCAAGCAACGGTACGGATTGGTAGGGCTTAAGCGTCTGTACTACACCTTGCCCCACCAGCACCAAAGCCAAAACCAACGACAACGGCATCAGAATATATAAGGTGCTACGGGTCATATCCACCCAAAAATTGCCGATAATATCGGCTTTACGGCGAGTAAACCCACGAATCAAGGCAACCAATGTTGCCATGCCCGCAGCGGCGGAAACAAAATTCTGCACAGTCAAACCCAGCATCTGGGTCAGGTAGCTCATGGTCACCTCACCGCTATAAGCTTGCCAATTGGTGTTGGTGGCAAAACTAACGGCAGTGTTAAATGACGAGTCAGGGCTGACCGCGGGGAGGTTTTGCGGATTCAACGGCAACCCCGCTTGCAAGCATTGCAAAGCAAACAACGCCAAAAAACCCAATAAATTGAACACCAGCATGGCAATGGCATAATCTGTCCAGCGCATTTCGTGCTTTAAATCCACGCCCGCCAGACGATAAATCAACCCCTCCAGCGGTGCCAATATCCGGCTCAAACCCACCGGCTCGCCTTCATAGACCCTTGCCATATACCACCCTAACGGTTTTGCCAGAACCAACAGAGTGACCACATACAACCCTACCTGAAAGAAACTGTTGCTGGTCATCAGAACTTCTCCGGATGAAACAACGCCGCAACCAAGTAAACAAAAATCGCCAACACCAGCCCGCCACTTAACAGATATAACCCGCTCATGACTGCCCCCTTAATTTTTCACAGGCATAAACCAGTGCGACCGTGCCGAAAAAGAAAATCACTGCCAATACAATATAGATAGCACTCATAGACCCACCTTTACAAAAATAACTGCGTTAACAATCAACAATGCTGTTGTCAAAATTACAGTAAGCAGTGTAATGGCAAACCCAGTAAAAAAACTGTAAAGATTTGCAGAAAATTTTGCGGGCGGTTAAGGCAGGGGGGGCTTTAAAAGAAAGGGGCGCATGTTCAACTACCCCGTCATCTTAACGCCTGATGGCGACATTTTTTTAGTCACGTTCCCGGACATACCCGAAGCGATGGCCTTTGGCAATACGGAGCATGAAGCACTGGCACGGCGTGGAGACGCCACAATAGACACTTTGCGAAAGCGCTGGATGTAAGTTTTGTAATATTATCTGATCAATTTAATTTCTAGAGACAATGGCAATTTTTTCCAAACT
>Ga0208507_1000172_pt1 | contig 47842 bp, 40 predicted proteins | sample CryBogCBH12Aug01_FD_184626 | JGI IMG/M metagenome (GOLD analysis project Ga0208507, IMG submission 184626) | Freshwater microbial communities from Crystal Bog, Wisconsin, USA - CBH12Aug09.1 (SPAdes) (version 2) | ecosystem: Environmental > Aquatic > Freshwater > Lake | place: Crystal Bog...
CCCCACTCGGGCCATAGACTCCTTAGTCAGCAACGGCAGCCTCCTCTCCACTTGTTTCTTCGCAAATCCAAGTGAATCAGAGACTGCCGTTGCCCTGTCTATCTATCCCTCAAATCCCGGAAGAACCAAAAATATCTGATTTCACCGCGCTCTCTGCGGTGAAATCAGTGGGCTTCAGACTGAGAGATACCTCGGTCTGAACGGCTCGCCGACCCAGTAGACGAGCTCCAGGGGGTCCGCTAGGTCCCAGAGCAGCACCTCGGCGCGGGCGCCGGGGTGGAGGTGGCCGAGGTCGGCGTGGCGCAGGCTGCGGGCGGCGTGGAGGGTCATGGCCGTGAAGGTCTCTTCGAAGGTGAGGCGCAGCTGCAGGCAGCCAAGGCGGAGGATGGTGAGGGGGTCCATGCAGGGACAGGAGCCGGGGTTGAAGTCCGTGGCCAGGGCCACCCGGCAGCCGGCCTCGATCATGCGGCGGGCCGGGGCCCAGTCGCGCATGCCCAGGAACAGCGTGGTGCCCGGCAGCAGTACCGGCGTCACGTCGGCCGCGGCCATGGCCCGCATGCCGGCCTCGCTGCAGAACATGAGGTGGTCCGCGCTGGCGGCGCCCAGCTCCGCGGCCAGCTCCGCGCCCCCGGTCCAGCTCAGCTCGTCCGCGTGGACGCGCGGGGCGAGCCCCAGCCGCAGGCCCGCCTCGAAGATGCGCCGTCCCTGGGCCGCGCTGAACACGCCGGTCTCCACGAAGACGTCGCAGAAGCCCGCCACATCCGGGTTGCGCGCCACCAGCTCCGGCAGCCAGTCCTCGGCCACGGCGCGGGCGTTGGCCTCGGTGTCGCCGCCGAACTCCGGGGCGAGGTCATGGGCGGGCAGCAGGGTGATGTCGAGGCTCCAGCCGCGGCGCCGCAGCTCGGCGTAGGCCGCCAGCAGCCGCCGCTCGGTCGCCAGCTCGAGGCCATAGCCGGTCTTGGCCTCCAGGTGCACCACGCCGCGCTCCCGGAAGGCGCGCAGGCGGGCTTCCCCGGCCGTCACCAGCTCGGCCAGGGAAGCGGCCCGGGTGGCGCGTACGGTCTCGCGGATGCCGCCGCCCGCGGCGGCGACCTCCTGGTAGCTGGCGCCGTGGAGCCGCTGGTTGAACTCGGCCGTCCGGTCGCCGGCGAAGAGCAGGTGGGTGTGGGGGTCCACGAAGCCCGGCGTGGCCCAGGCGCCGCCGCCGTCGACCCGGGCCGCACCGGCCCAGGTGGCGGGCAGCTCCGCGGCGGGACCCAGCCAGGCCACCCGGCCGTCGGCCAGGGCCAGGGCCGCGTCCGGAATGCGGTCCACCGCCCACGCCCGGGCGGGGTCGGGGGTCAGCAGGCCCCGGAGGTTCACGAGCACACGGCGGTCCGTCATGGCACCAGTCTGCCAGGGAGGTCCATGCCCGCCGCCGATTCTTGGTAGCATCGCGCCAGCGTGGAGGTCCGATGCGGGCAGGGCGGGTGGCATGAGCGGGTCGGGTTCCCGGTGGTTGCGCGGGCTGCTGCTGGCTGGCTGCTGGGCGCTGCTGCCGCTGGGGGCGCAGCCTGCCCCGGCCCAGCCCGAGGGAGTGGTGCCTGTGCCGGTGCTGAAGCCGGGCGAAGGTCTGGCCATGACTCTGGAGGGGGGCGAGGTCCAGGCCTTCGGGGAGGCCCGCGCGGAGAGTCCCATGGGCGGTCTCGCCAAGCTGGTGTGGCTGCGCGTCGAGGGCTCCGCCTGGTCGGCGGGCGCCGTGAAGTTCCGCTGCCCGGGCGCCCCCGGATCCCTGGCCTGCGGCACTCCCCCGGGGCATGGCTCCGTGACCCTGGCCAGGGCGCTGGAGGAGGACTGCGACCTGGCCTTCCTGGGCTGGATCGCGGAGGCGCGGGTGCGCTGGCTGCAGGACTACGGTCCCGAGGTGGCCTGGTACCGCGTCTCGGAAGTCTTCGAGCCCTTCCTGGGCCGCCGGCTGCCGGCAGACGCGGCCCTGCCGGTGTTCGCGGCCCCCTGGGTGGGGGACGGCGAGTTGCTCCGCACCAGCCCCGAGGCCTTCCTCCGCTGGCTGCTGCTGCCCGAGAACAGCGAGGTGGCCGCCTTCGGGCGGCGCATCCTGGCGGGCTACTGGGTGGAGATGAACGCTCTGTTCGGCAAGGAGAACTGGTGGTTCAAGACGGCCTCGGCGCGGGTGCCCGGCGCCCCCGCGGCCACCGGCGCCTGGGTGGCGGGGGGCCGCGGCTCCACCCTGGTGGTCTTCCGCGCCCCACGAGGCACCAGCCGGGCCGCGGCCCTGGTCCGCCTCCGGGAGATCCTGGGGCTGAAGCGGTGACGCCCACCGGGAGCTGGGTGGTCTACCTGCTGCGCTGCGGGGACGGCACGCTCTACTGCGGCATCGCCCTCGATGCCGAGGCCCGGCTGGAACAGCACCAGGCGGGGAAGGGCGCCAAGTACACCCGGGGCCGGGGCCCGCTGGAGCTGCTCTACCGCGAGGCCTGTGGGACCAAGGCCGGGGCCCTCCGCCGGGAGCGGGAGATCAAGCGCCTGCGCCGGACCGAGAAGCTCAGGCTGTGCGGCCTGCCGCCATCGCGCTGAGCAGGTCCGCAGCGGCCTGCCTGGGCTGCTCGGCCTTGAACACGGCGTTGCCCGCCACCAGGCAGTCGGCGCCCGCGCGGACCAGCTCGCCGGCGTTCTTCAGGCTCACGCCGCCGTCCACCTGGATGAAGAAGGGCACGCCTCGCTCGGTGCGGAGCGCATCCAGGCGCCGCACCTTGTCGAGCACCCGGGGGATGAAGCTCTGGCCTCCGAAGCCGGGGTTCACGCTCATGAGCAGCACGAAGTCGAAGTCCCCGACGAGGTCCACGAGGGCCTCCACGGGGGTGCCGGGGTTCAGCACCACGCCGGCCTTGCCGCCGGCCTGGCGGATGGAGGCCAGGGTGCGGTGCAGGTGCGGATCGGCCTCCTGGTGGATGCTCACCCAGTCGGCGCCGGCCTTCACGAAGTCCGCGGCGTAGCGCAGGGGCTCCACGATCATCAGGTGGCAGTCCAGGGGCAGGGTGGTGGCCTTGCGCAGGCTCTCCACCACCGGCAGGCCGATGGTGATGTTGGGCACGAAGCGGCCGTCCATGACGTCCACATGCACCACCTGGGCGCCCGCGGCCTCGATGAAGCGCAGCTCCTCGCCCAGCCGCGTGAAGTCCGCCGACAACAGGGACGGGGCCAGGAGGGGGATCGCGGGGCGGAGGCTCATGAGAGCAGTATCCCAGGGGAGAAGGCCCTCAGCCATCTCCTCAATTGTCCGCGAGAGTTTTTCTCTTTTACTTGCCCAGAGAGACCTCGACGCCGTTCACCCAGAGCCGACCCGGGCGCAGCTGGCGCAGGGCCTCGGGGCTGAGGGTGCCCACGGGGGCCTGGACCCAGAGCAGGTCGGCCACGGCGCCCTTGCGGATGGCGCCGAGGTCCTTGGCGCGGCCCAGGGCCGCGGCGTTGCCCGCGGTGTAGCCCCGGACGGCCTCGCGGCGCGTGAGGCGCTGGCCCGGCAGGAAGCCCCCGGCGGGATCGCCCGAGGGATCCTGGCGGGTCTCGGCGGCGGCGAGGCCGACGTAGGGATTCGGGTCTTCCACGGGCGCGTCGCTGCCGAAGGCGAGCAGGGCGCCGCCCGTGGTGAAGCTGCGCCAGGGGAAGGCCTCAGCCAGGCGCTCCGGTCCCAGTCGCGCGGGCGTCCAGGCATGGTCCGAGGTGCAGTGGACCGGCTGGATGCTGGCCACCACGCCCAGCTTGCCGAAGCGGGCCGCGTCCTCGGCCGTGACGATCTGGGCGTGCTCGATGCGCGGGGGCAGGGCGCCCATGCCCTTCTTCAGGGCCGCCTCGAGGAGGTCCAGGGCCGCCCGGTTGGCGGCGTCGCCGATGGCGTGGATGGCGGGCTGGTAGCCGGCGCGCAGGGTGATGGCCGCGTCGGCGGCGACCTTGGCGGGGTCCGTGACCCACAGGCCCTGGGTGCCGGGCTCGTCCGCATAGGGCGCCAGCAGCCGGGCGCCCCGGCTGCCCAGGGCGCCATCCAGGTAGAACTTGACGCCCTGCACCTGGAAGAAGGCCACCTGCTTCGGCCGGTTCGCCTTGAGCTCGCGCAGCATGAGGTCATGGTCGTGGCTCAGGTAGGCGAAGACCCGGATGGGCAGGGCGCCGGCGGCGGCCAGGCGCCGGTAGGCTGCCAGGTCCGGCCCGTCCACGCCCATGTCGGCCACGGCGGTGAACCCCTCGGCCCGCAGCGCGCCCAGGCCCGCCTTGAGGTGGGCCTCCCGCTCGGTGTCTGTGGGCTCTGGGATGTGCTTCCGCACCAGCTCCATGGCGGCGTCCAGGAGGATGCCGCTGGGTCGGCCATGGGCGTCCTTCAGGATGCGTCCACCCGCGGGGTCCGGCGTCCCGGGGCCGATGCCGGCCGTAGCCAGCGCCGCGGTGTTGACCCAGGCTGCGTGGCCGTCCACGCGCTGGAGGAAGGCGGGCCGGGCGCCGGTGATGGCGTCCAGGTCCTGGGCCCGGGGGAAGGCCTTGGTGGGCCAGCGGTTCTGGTCCCAGCCCCGGCCCTGGACCCAGCCCTGGAGGTGGGCGCCGGACCAGTCCCGGAGGCGCTGCAGGGCCTCCGGCAGGCTGCCGGCGCCGGCGAGGTCCACCTGGTGGGCGAGGGCCCCGAGGCTGCCTACATGGGCATGGCCTTCGATGAAGCCGGGCAGCAGGGTGCCGCCGGGAAATTCCACCCGCTTGGCAGTGGGATGGGCTTTCGCGAGGCTCTCGACAGAGCCCACTGCGAGGATGCGGTCCTTCCGGATGAGGACCCCCTGGCCCTGCATGGGGCCCTGGTCCGTCCACACCTCGGCCCCGGAGAGCAGCTGGATGAGGGGAGGTGGCGGAGGCGGCAGCGGCATGACGGACTCCGGAGGGAAGCCGCCAGTGTAGCGTCCCCACCGCCGGGGGCGATAAGGTGGAACTCATCGGAGGCTTCATGTACGAGAAGGATTTCCTAGAGCAGGTGCGGACCCAGCTCACGGTGAAGGAAGATCCCGCCAAGCTCCGGCAGCGGAGCTTCGAGACCAGCTCTGGCATCCCCCTCAAGAACAGCTACACGCCGGCAGACCTGGCGGGGCACGATCCGCTGGTGGACCTCGGGGCCCCCGGCAGGTTCCCCTTCACGCGCCACGTGCAGCCCACGGGCTACCGCGGCCGCCTCTGGACCATGCGCCAGTACGCGGGCTTTGCCACGGCGGAGGAGAGCAACGCCCGCTACCGCTACCTGCTGGACCAGGGCACCACGGGCCTCTCCGTGGCCTTCGACCTGCCCACCCAGATCGGCATGGACCCCGACCACAGCATGGCCCTCGGCGAGGTCGGCAAGGTGGGCGTGTCCATCAGCTCCATCCACGACATGCGCACGCTGTTCCGGGACATCCCCCTGGACAAGGTGACCACCAGCATGACCATCAACGCGCCGGCGGCGGTGCTGCTGGCCCTCTACCTGGCCGTGGCCGAGGAGCAGGGCGTCAGCTGGGACAAGGTGGGCGGCACCATCCAGAACGACATCCTCAAGGAGTACATGGCCCGGGGCACCTACATCTTCCCGCCCCGCCAGAGCCTGCGCCTCATCACGGACATCTTCGCCTTCTGCGCGGACCAGGTGCCCGGCTGGAACACGATCTCCATCTCGGGCTACCACATCCGCGAGGCGGGCTGCACGGCGGCCCAGGAGATCGCCTTCACCCTGGGTGACGGCATCGCCTACGTGCAGGCGGCCCTGGACGCGGGCCTGAAGCTGGAGTCCTTCGCGCCCCGGCTCAGCTTCTTCTTCAACGCCCACAACCAGTTCTTCGAGGAGGTGGCCAAGTTCCGGGCGGCCCGGCGCATCTGGGCCCGGATCATGCGGGACCGTTTCAAAACGGACGATGCAAAAAGCCAGATGTTGCGTTTTCACACCCAGACCGCGGGCAGCACCCTCACGGCCCAGCAGCCGGACAACAACATCGTGCGCACCACGGTGCAGGCCATGGCCGCTGTCTGCGGCGGCACCCAGAGCCTCCACACCAACAGCCGGGACGAGGCCCTGGCACTGCCCACGGAGGTCAGCGCCCGCATCGCCCTGCGGACTCAGCAGATCCTCGCCTTCGAGTCCCGGGTGGCGGACGTGGTGGATCCCTTCGCGGGCAGCTACCTGATCGAGTCCCTCACGGACGAGCTGGAGGCCCGGGCCCTGGCCCTGCTGGCCAAGGTGGACGAGCTGGGCGGCATGGTCAGCGCCATCGAGAAGGGCTTCCCCCAGCGCGAGATCCAGAACGCCGCCTACGCCTTCCAGAAGGGTGTCGAGCGCGGCGAGCAGGTGGTGGTGGGGGTGAACCGCTTCGAGATCACCGGCGAGGTCAAGCCCGACCTGCTCCGTGTGGATGAGGCCCTGGGTGCCGTGCGCCGCCAGGAGATCGCCAAGGTGCGGGCCGGCCGGGACCAGGCCGCCGTGGACGCCCGGCTGGCCGCCCTGCGCGCAGCCGCGACCGGCACCGACAACCTGATGCCCTTCATCCTGGCCGCGGTCAAGGCCGAGGCCACCGTGGGCGAGACCTGCGACGCCCTGCGCGGGGTCTTCGGCGAATACCAGGAGACGCTCGTGCTCTAGCACGGCACTGGCAGCTGGCCAATCCGGATCGGCAGGTGCGGAACCCTGCGCGATCCGGTATCATTGTTGCAACCTCATTCCCAACCCCATCCCGCTCAGCGGGACCCGTTCCAGGAGACGCCATGCGCATCGCCACTCTGATCACCGCCGCCGCGCTGATCCTCGCCATCCCCGCCCAGGCCAAGATGCCCTTCGTGAAGAAGGCCCAGGAAGCCGGCTTCAAGGACGTCAAGGACTGCAAGGCCTGCCACGCCGCCATGCCCCCCAAGAAGGACAGCGAGATGACCGAGCGCGGCAAGTTCCTCAAGGCGACCAAGACCGAGAAGGGTGCCGCCGAGGTCGATGTGGCCTGGCTGAAGGATTACAAGGGCAAGTGAACCGCTGACGCGGTTTCAGACCAGGCGCCGGGTGGGTGACTCCCCCGGCGCCTTGCTGTACCTCCCCGTCCGCCGGTGACCCAGATCACTGCCCTGTCACAGGTTTGTCTGAATGCGGGTAGGGTATAGAGGACTCGTGAGGTAGCTATGCGTCTGCTGTTTGCTGGATTGTTCTCCATCGTGCTGGCCGCGGCGCCCCCGAGCGCCAAGGATTGCGCCGGCTGCCACGAGGTGAACATCACCCAGTTCGAGGCCTCGAAGCACGCCAGCATGGGCTGCACGGGGTGCCACACCAGCATCACGCGGCTGCCCCACGCCGAGAAACCGGCCAAGGTGAAGTGCGAGACCTGCCACGAAGACCAGATGAAGGCCTACCAGAAGAGCGTCCACGGCATGGCCATGAAGAGTGGCATGGCCGACGCCGCCACCTGTTCCTCCTGCCACGGCACACCCCACGCGATCATGGGCGGCCCGGGTTCCCGGGTGGCCAAGAAGAACCTCGCGGACACCTGCGGCTCCTGCCACTCGAACCCTGACTTCCTCTCCCGTCACCACAACATCCCCTTCGCCAAGCCGGTGGAGGCCTACAAGCTGAGCCTCCATGGCCGGGAAGTGGCCAAGGGCAACGACAGCGCGGCCTCCTGCTCGGACTGCCACGGCAGCCACGACATCCTGGCCTCCAAGGACCCCGCCGCCAAGGTGAACCGGTCCCGGGTGGCCGAGACCTGCGGTGTCTGCCACCCGGACGTCCAGGCGGTCTACGCCGACAGCGTCCACGGGCTGGCCGTCAGTCGCGGCTCCAAGGACTCCCCCACCTGCACGGGCTGCCACGGGGAGCACAACATCCAGGCCCCCTCGGATGTCGGCTCGCTGGTGAACCCGGCCCGGGTGTCCACGGTCACCTGCGGTCGCTGCCACGGGGACGAGCGCCTGGACTCGCGCTACAGCTTCGGCGACAAGGTGCCGGCCTACCAGGACAGCTTCCACGGCCTGGCCGTTCGGGGCGGCCAGAAGCGCGCCGCCAACTGCGCCTCCTGCCACGGCATCCACAACATCCTGCCCTCCGCCGACATCCGCTCCACCATCAACCCCAACAACCTGCAGAAGACCTGCGGGCAGTGCCATCCGGGCGTGGGCGACAAGATCGCCAAGGGTCAGGTGCACGTGCGCACCGCCGGTGGCGTCGAGCACCCCAGCGTGCGCTGGATCCGCCTGGCCTACTACGCCCTGATCCCCATGACCATCGGCTTCATGCTGTTCCACAACGGCCTGGACTGGCTGGCCAAGCTGCGGCGCCACAAGCCCCACCACGGCACGGGCGAGCAGCTGCCCCGCATGAACAAGCGCTTCCGCATCACCCACGGCCTAGTGATGGTCAGCTTCATCGCCCTGGTCATCACGGGCTTCGCCCTCAAGTTCCCCGAGTCCAACTGGCTCAAGGCCTTCGGTCTGGGCGGGGCCGCCGGGATCCGCGGCATCATCCACCGCATCGCCGGCGCGGTGATCATGGGCGCCACAGGGCTCCACGTCCTCCACTTGGTCCTCGTGAAGCGGGACCGCGTCATCGTCTGGGAGCTGCTGCCCAGCTGGCAGGACGCCAAGGACATCGCCAACATGCTGCGCTACAACCTGGGGCTGACGCCCAAGCGGCCCACCTTCGGCATGTTCGGCTACGCCGAGAAGATGGAGTACTGGGCCTTCATGTGGGGCACCATCGTCATGGCCGTCACGGGCATCCTTCTCTGGGCCAAGGACACCAGCCTGCACTACTTCCCGGTCTGGGTGATGGACGCGGCCACCGCCGCCCACTGGTATGAGGCGATCCTGGCCACCCTGTCCATCCTGGTCTGGCACTGGTACCTGGTGATCTTCGACCCCGACGTCTATCCCATGGACCTGGCTTGGCTTACCGGCAAGGCTTCCGCGGATCACATCCGCGAGACCCGGCCCGAGTACTACCGGGAGCTCCTGGAGCAGCAGGCCGCCAAGGATGCCGGCGACAGCAAGGGCGACGGGAGCGCCCACTGACCGGGATTTTGTGATCTCGATCGGGGTCCATAAAACAACCTTTGAGTGAATAATAGGGACAGCCCCCTGGGTTGCCTGTCACCTGCTTCTTCACCAAAGGACCTCCCATGATCCTGGATACCCGTCCGACCTTCGCCGCCGCGCCGACCTCCAGCCGCCGCCGGACCGGTGCCGGCTGGCTGCTCAGCCTGGCCCTCCTGGCGGGCCTCGTCCTGGGCGCCACCCCGGCCCAGGCCGCTGGTGCCAAGGCCGTCAAGGAGAACTGCTTCGACTGCCACAGCGACAAGGACATGACCAAGGACGGGCCGGACGGCAAGCCCCGGTCCCTGTTCGTGGATGAGGAGAAGTTCGGCGGGTCGATGCACAAGAGCATGGGCTGCCGGAGCTGCCACGCGGACCTGAAGGACCATCCCAATGACGGCGTGGCCCCCAAGCCCGTGGTGTGCGGCACCTGCCACACCGAGGAAGACAAGATCTACCAGGGCAGCATCCACGGCATGAGCAAGACCCTCGGCTCGTCGGGCGCGGCCAACTGCGTGGACTGCCACGGGAACCACTACATCGTTCCGGCCCGGCGGCACGACTCGCCGGTCTACAAGATGAACCTGCCCAAGACCTGCGCCAAGTGCCACGCCAACAAGAACATCACCGACGAATACAAGATGAAGTACCCCTCTGTTGGCTCCCAGTACAACGAGAGCATCCACGGCATGGCGCTGCTGCAGAAGGGCCTCATCGTGGCCCCCAGCTGCAACGACTGCCACGGCGTCCACGACATCAAGCGCAGTGTGGACCGCAGCTCTCCCATCAACCACGCCAACGTGGCCAAGACCTGCGGCAAGTGCCACGTCACCGTGGAGGAGATCTACAGCAAGAGCATCCACGGGCAGCTGCTGGCCAAGGGTGATCCCCGCGGTCCCGTCTGCATCCAGTGCCACTCGGCCCACCAGATCGAGACGCCCACCGGCGGCCACTTCAAGGCCGGCAGCGACATGGTCTGCGGCAAGTGCCACACGGACCGCCTCGAGCACTACCGCGACACCTACCACGGCAAGGCCATGGCCCTGGGCAAGGCCAACGCCGCCAGCACGGTCGCCGCCTGCTACGACTGCCACGGCCACCACGACGTGCTGCGCACCTCGGATCCCAACTCCCGCCTGTCCCCCGGCAACATCGTCAACACCTGCAAGCAGTGCCACCCGAAGGCGAACCCCAGCTTCGCCCGCTACGCGCCGCACGCGAACCCGATGGACCGCAAGAACTTCCCCCAGCTGCACTACGTCTTCATCGTCATGACCACGCTGCTGGTGTTCACCTTCACCCTGTTCGGCGGCCACACCCTCTTCTGGCTCTTCCGCTCCATCTGGCTCTACCGCCATGACTCCAAGCAGTTCCGCGAGGCCAAGCTCAAGATCCAGGAGGACGACGAGCAGTTCACCCGCTTCCAGCCCTTCGAGCGGTTCCTGCACATCCTGGTGGTGACGAGCTTCCTGCTGCTGACCATCACCGGCATGCCGCTGAAGTTCTACTACGCCGACTGGGCCAAGGCCATCTTCAGCCTCTTCGGCGGCGCCGAAGTGGCGCGGACCCTCCACCACTTCGGGGCGGTCATCACCTTCGTCTACTTCGTCCTGCACGTCAGCGCCACCGCCAGCCACCTCTGGAAGCGCCGCCGCTACCTCTGGAACCCGGACACCGGCGCCTTCGAGCCCAAGCGCATCCTCCAGGCCATGGCCCACCCGGACTCCATGATCCCCACCAAGCAGGACCTGAAGGACTTCGTGGACCACAACCGCTGGTTCTTCGGCAAGGGCCCCCGGCCCGAGTTCGACCGCTGGACCTACTTCGAGAAGTTCGACTACCTGGCCGTGTTCTGGGGCGTCTTCGCCATCGGCGTCTCGGGCCTGATCATGTGGTTCCCGGTCTTCTTCAGCAAGTTCATGCCGGGCTGGATGATCAACGTGTCCCTCATCATCCACTCGGACGAGGCGCTGCTGGCCTCGGGATTCATCTTCACGGTCCACTTCTTCAACACCCACTTCCGGCTGGAGAAGTTCCCCATGGACACCGTGATCTTCTCGGGCCGCATCTCCAAGGCCGAGATGCTCCACGAGCGCAAGCGCTGGTATGACCGCCTGGTGGCCGAGGGCCGCCTGGACGAGTACCGCGTGAAGGACGAGTGGGAAGCCTGGAAGGGCATCGCGCGGGCCGCCGGCTACATCTTCTTCGGCGTCGGCCTCCTGCTCCTCGTCCTCATCATCTATGCCATGGTCTCCCGCCTCGGCCACTAGCTCCCAGTCCGCAGGACCCCGGGCCGCCCGGTCTCCCAGAAACCTCTGGGGACGGGCGGCCCGGTTCGTGCATGGGGATTCCCTGACCGGTCATCGCGGAGTATTTCCGGACCTCTGTGACTCGAATCACGGACAACTCAGGGGACACCAAGAGACAATTCGATGACAAACTTTTCCGGGCCCGATGCCGCCCACCCGGAGCGAGCATCTTCCAACCCCCTACCGCTTTCCAGGATCGCTGCCTGGGAGCCCCAACCACAAGGACACACCATGCGCCGCATCACCCTCCTGACCGCCGCCCTCATGCTTCTCCTGGCCCCCGCCGCCATGGCCAAGCCGACCACCGTCAAGGGCGCGAAGTGCACCGTCTGCCACGACGGCGCCCCCAAGGACAAGAAGTTCAACGCCGCGACCACCAAGATGGTTGCGAAGTACAAGGAAGACAAGTGCAAGGACTGCCACAGCTGGGCCGATGGCAAGCTGGTGACCACCAAGAAGTAGTCCCATCCCCCTGGGGAGGAAAAGGCGCCGGAGCGATCCGGCGCCTTTTTCATGGGTCCAGGTACGCCACCGCCCGGGGCTTGCGTGGGGCTGGGAAAGGCCTATATTGAGACCCAATATCCCAAGAGAGGGAGGCGCCGATGCTGCACTGGCGCAAGGCATACCACTCCACGGTGCATGTGATCGACGCGGAGCACGCCCGCCTCTTCGAGCTGTTCAACCGCCTGGAGGCCCAGGGGCAGCTGAAGCGGCAAGCGGACCTGGGTGAGGTCAACCGCAGCATCGACGAGCTGCTCGACTACGTCATGGACCACTGCTGCCGCGAGGAGAAGACCATGCGCGAGGCCGGCTACCCGGGCCTCGAGCAGCACATGCGCCACCACGCCTACATCCGGGAGGCCTTCATCGAGATCCTCCATCCGGTGGCTGCCGGCCAGATCTCCCTGGCCACCTTCGTCCGGCTGATCAAGGGGCAGTTCATCAAGCACTTCATGCGGGACGACTTCCTCTTCGTGAAGTGGCAGCGCCTGCAGGACAAGCGGGGCCCCTCAGCGGAGCGGCGGCGCTTCGGCGAGATCCTCCTGCGCGCCCGGGCCGCCCAGCCCCAGGGGCCGTCGCCGCGGTAGCTGGCGGGAAGCGGTCTTCGTGGTGAGATTTTCTTCGAGAACCGACCGGGACTACAGCCCCAGCAGGGCGCGGGCCTCGGCTTCCATCTGGTCGAGCTGGGCCTTGCCGGTGCGGGTCTGCAGGTAGACCTTGAGCTTCGGCTCGGTGCCGCTGGGGCGGAAGGCGGCGAAGGCACCGCTCGGGAGGCGGAACTTGAGCACGTTGGCGCGCGGGATGGGCAGGGCGGCACCGCGGTTGTCGGGCCGATCCAGGATGGGCTCGGTGCGGCCCTCGCCGTGCCAGGCGCCGGCCTGGAAGTCCTCCCAGCTGGCGACCGCCTCGCCGCCAAGGGTGGCCAGGCCCGCGGTGCGGATGCGGCCCATGGCCTCCGCGAAGCGCTTGGCGCCGCCGGGCCGGGGATCCTCCAGGTTGACCAGCCGGTTGTGGAAGTGCCCGACCCTGGCCATGAGCGCTTCGACAGCCTCGAACAGGGTCATCCCCTTGGCCTTGAAGTGGCCGGCCATCTCGCCCACCACCAGGGCGGCTGTGACGCCGTCCTTGTCGCGCAGGCTGGGGGGCAGCAGCATGCCGTAGCTCTCCTCGGCGCCGAAGGCGTAGGCCTCGCCCAGGGCCTCGAGGCGGTCCATGCACACGGCGATGTACTTGAAGCCCGTGAGGGTCCAGACGACCGGCAGGGCGTGGTGGCGGGCCACCGTGGCCAGGAAGTCGGAGGTGACGACGGTGCTCACCACGGCGCCCAGGCGGCCCTTCTGGCCGCAGAGGTAGTCCAGGGTCAGGGCGGCGAGGTCGTTGCCGCTCATGAGCTCCCAGACCCCGTTGCGCTTCGCCACCACGCCGATGCGATCCGCATCAGGATCGTTGGCGAGAACCACGTCTGCGCCCCTGGCATCCGCTTCCCTGAGGGGGGCGGCATAGGCTGCCAGCTCCTCGGGGTTGGGCCGCGGCGCCGTGGGGAAGGTGCCGTCCTGGATGCCCTGGCTGGGGCTCACCGTGAGCGGGAGTCCCGCCGCTTCGAACAGGGCCGGCACGAAGGCCACGCCGGTGCCGTGGAAGGGCGTGTAGAGAATCGAGGCCGGGGTGAAGGGCTGGGGGTGCTGCAGCAGCTCCTGCCCCATGGCCACATAGGCCGCCTCCACCTCCGCGGGGATGGGCAGGATGCTGCCGGCGGGCGCCACGGGCGGCACCGGTACCAGGGGCAGAGTGGCCATCGCGGCCTCGATCTCCGCGTCCCAGGGCTCCACCACCTGGCCGCCCAGGTCGTTGTAGGCCTTGTAGCCGTTGTATTCCTTCGGATTGTGGCTGGCCGTCACGATGGCGCCGCAGCCGGAGCCCAGGGCCTTCATGGCGAAGCAGAGGAAGGGGGTGGGCAGGGGACGCGAGCCCAGGTACACCGTGTAGCCCGCCGCCGCCAGTACCGCCGCCGTCTCGGCACTGAAGACATCAGAGTTCAGCCGGGTGTCGGAGCCCACCACGGCGATCTTCTTGTCCGGGGCGTGGCGCTGGGCCACCGCCGCCAGGGCCAGGGTCACCCGGCGCACGTTGGGCTGGTTCATGCGGCGCAGGCCCGCCGCCATGAAGCCGCGCAGGCCGCCCGTGCCGAAGGCCAGCGGCTCGAAGAAGCGGTCCTCCACCTCGGCTAGGGCGCCGGGGTCCCCGGCCTCCGCAGCCGCCACCAGGGGCTCCAGCTCCGCCCGCAGCTCAGCCTCGAGGTGCGGGAAGGACAGATACTGTTTCGCGGCGCTCGTGGACATGGGAACCTCGCTGGTTCCATCCTACGCGAAGAGGCAGAGCCTAGGCACCGCCCAGGGAGATGTCCTCCAGGAGGATGCTGAGCCCGGCGCTGCTGCCGTACCAGCGAAGGTCGCTGCCCAGGGCCACGATGCGGGTGAGGAAGTCCCGGAGGTTGCCGGCGAAGGTGAGCTTGTCCACGGGCTCGGCCACCTCGCCGTTGCGGATGCGGAGGCCGCTGGCGCCGACGCTGAGGTCGCCGCTGACCGGGTCCACGGTGTGCAGCCCCATGATCTCCGTGATGAGCACGCCGTTGCCCGCCAGGCGGTAGAGGGCCTCGGCGGAGTCCTTCCCGGCCAGGGGGAAGAGGTTGAAGGTGGTGGCGCCGGGCTGGCTGCCGAAGCCCCGGCCCGCGCTGGCGGTGGGTTCCATGCCCATCTCCGCGGCGGTCTTGAGGGTGTGGAGGTAGGTCTGCAGCACGCCGTCCCGCAGGAGCAGGTTCCGGCGGGTGGGCAGACCCTCCGCGTCCCAGGGCTCGGAGCCCAGGGCCGGGCAGCCGGGGGTTTCGGCCAGGTGGCCGTCATCGATGAGCGTGAGCAGGGGCGAGGCGATGGGCTCACCCAGCTTCCCGGCGAAGAGGCTGCGCTGCTTCAGCACCGACTCGGCACTGAGCATGCCCGCCACGATGCCCAGCAGGTCCACGGCCACTTCCGGATGCAGGACCACGGGATACTTGCCGGCGGGGAGCCGCTGGGGGTTGAGCTTGCGCTCACCCTTGAGGGCCGCCTCGGCGCCGATGGCCGCCAGATTCAGGTCGGGGCGGCGGGACACATCCCAGTGCCAGGAGGCCTGCCGCTCCTCGCCGTCGGCCACGGCCAGCTCGATGCTGGCGGAGCAGCTGGAGCCCACGTCCGGCGTGCGGACCCCCTTCTGGGTGAGCAGCAGGCTGGCGCCGGTGCCGTCGCTCCAGGCGGCCTCGCGCACGGCGGCGACCTTGGCCGAGGCCCGCCGGGACTGGGCCTCCAGCTCCAGGGCCCAGGCGATGCGCTGCTCGGCGGTGATGGCCTCCACGGCCGGGTCCAGGCGGCTGGGCAGGTCATCCACGCCCGAAGGGTCGGCCTGTCGCAGCCAGGGATCTTCGTCGCCCAGGGCGCTCAGCTCCCAGGCCTGGGCGAAGAGGCTGCGGAAGTCCGCCGCCGCCAGGTCCGTGGTGGTGGCCAGCCCCGCGCGCAGGCCCCTGGCGCCGCCGCGCAGCACCCGGACGCCGAGCCCGCCGCGCTTGCTCACCGTGAGGTCCTGGAGCGCCCCGTTCTGCACCTTGGCCTTGCGGCTGTTGGACACCGAGAGGAACGCCTCCGCCCCCTCCGCCCCCAGCCCCATCGCATGGGCGATCCCGTCCTGCAGACGGGCTTCCAGAGACTCAGGGATGAACGATGCGAACGGATTGGACATTGAGTGGGTTCCTGGAAAGGGAGAGAAAGAACTGATTCAACGCGTCTTCGCGTTGGATCGGTTGCTCTTTTTCAAAAGCCTACAGCACGTTTGGCAGGGCTTCGGCGGTGCCGCCGACGACGAGGGCGGGGCAGAGGATGGTGGGGAGGGCGTCGCTGACGGGGACGCCCTGGCCGTCCTTGCCGCAGGTGCCGATGTCGAAGTGGTGGAGGTCGCTGCCGATGCGGGTGAGCTGCTTGAGCACCTCGGGGCCGCAGCCGCTGAGGGTGGCGTTCTTCACCGGGTAGCGGGCCACGCCGTTCTCCACCCAGTAGCCTTCGGTGACCTGGAAGACGAAGTTGCCCGTGACGGTGTCCACCTGGCCACCGCCCATGTGCTTCACGAGCAGGCCGCGGTCCAGGTCGCGCAGGATGGCCTCGGGAGCCTCGCTGCCGGCGGCCAGGAAGGTGTTGCGCATGCGGGGGATGGGCAGGTGCCGGTAGCTCTCGCGGCGGCCGTTGCCCGTGGTCTCCGTGGCCATCAGCCGGGAGGTCTTGCGGGACTGGAGGAAGGCCTTGAGGATGCCGTTCTCGATGAGCACCACGCGGCTCACGGGGTTGCCCTCGTCATCGATGGCCTGGCTGCCGCGCTTGTGGGGCAGGGTGCCGTCGTCGATGATCGTCACGCCCGCGGCGGCCACCTGCTGGCCCAGCTTGCCCGCGAAGGAGCTCATGCCGGCCAGGGCCAGGTCGGCCTCGAGGCCGTGGCCGCAGGCCTCGTGGATCATGGTGCCGCCGGCGCTGCTGCTGAGCACGACGGGGAAGGTGCCGGCGGGCGCGGGCTGGGCCTCCAGGGCCTGCAGGGCCAGGCGCACGGCCTCGTGGACGGTGCGCCGCACTGCCTCGTCCGTGAACAGCTCGAAGCCGCGGGTCTCGCCCAGGGCCTGGTAGCCGGTCTGGAGCTGCACCCCATCCCCCGCCGTGGCGTTGAGGCGCAGCACCACTTGGGTGCGGTGGTCCTCGGTGAGGCGGGCGGTCCAGGCGCCGTCGGCCAGCTCCGCCGCGGCGACCCAGACCCGCTGGGTGCTGTCGCCGTAGCCCACGGAGACCTGCTTGAGCGCGCCGGGGCGCAGGCTCTCCGCGTGCTCCCGGGCCAGGGTCTCGGCGCGGCGCACCAGGGCCACCTTGTCGGCCAGGGGCACGGTGCCCGGATCCTGGGCCACCGGGCTGGGCGTGGGGAAGGTCCGCACGGTCAGCGTCGGCACGGGCGCCGGCTGGCCGTGACCCGGGGCCGCCAGGGTCTCCGCGGAAGTCAGCAGCTCCCCGTGGCTGGGGGAGATCAGGTCGGCGAAGCGGGTGGTCTCGCCGTCCACCAGGCGCAGGCTCACCCCGAAGGTCTCCGAGGCCAGCACGTCTTCCATGCGGCCGTCATCCATGCCCAGGGCGTGCGCCCGGCGGCGCTCCACGAACACCTCGCCGTAGTCGCCGCCCCGCTGGAGCAGGGCGGAGAGGACGGCGCGGAGCTGGTCGGCGGTGAAGGGTGCGGGCATCGGTTCTCTCCAGGTCCGCGCGCGGCGGACCTTCCAGTCTGCCAGAAGGGCCGCCTCGGCTCCCGCGAGGAGCTCCGCGAGGTCCCTGCCGTCGTTGGGAATGACGAGGTCCGCATGGAGGGCCCGCTCCGGGGCCGAGGCCTGGGCGCGCAGCCGGGCCTCGGCCGCCTCCCGGGCGAGGCCGTCCCGGACCCGGAGCCGCTCCACCCGCAGGGCCTCCGGGGCGTCCACGGTCCAGAAGGCGTCGAAGTGGTGGGCCCGGCCCCGCTCCACCCAGAGGGCCGCATCCAGGACCACGCCATGAGTGTCGGACGGGAGGGCCGCCAGCCGGGCGTCCCGGAGGGCCTCGATGCGGGGGTGGAGGATGGCGTTGAGCCGCGCCCGGGCGGCGGGATTGGAGAAGACGTGCCCCGCCACCCAGGCCCGGTCCAGGGTGCCGTCCGCCTGGAGGGCCTCCGGCCCGAAGGCCAGGGCCACCTCCCGCATCCCCTCGCTGCCCGGGGCCACCGCCTCCCGGGCCAGGGCGTCAGCATCGATCACCACCCAGCCAAGTTCCGCCAGTCGTTGGGCCACATGGCTTTTACCGGCCGCGATGCCGCCGCTGAGACCGAGGAGGGGAAAGGGAAGCGAACGCACCGGGGGGACCTCTCCTGGAAATTGTGCCAACAGGCTCGTGGTCATGGGGCGAATGTTGCATGGGGCGAGGACTTCTACCCGGGGTCAGCCCTCCCTGGTCAATCGTTCCCCGGCCTTCTACACTGGACCCTCGCACACACCGCCCCGAGGTTCCATGAAAGACTCGTCCCCCGAACAGGCCATGGATCTCGCGCAGCTGGAAAAGCCGGTGCTCGAGCTGGAGGCCCAGATCCGGGCCATGGAGATGGACCCCTCGCTGAACAAGGAGCGGGAGAAGCTCATCAAGAAGCTCGACAAGCTCAAGGCGGACCTGTTCACGCACCTCACGGACTGGCAGCGGGCCCAGCTGGCGCGCCACCCCAAGCGCCCCTACGCCCTCGACTACCTGGAGCGCATCTGCGAGCGCTTCGACGAGCTGCACGGGGACCGCCGCTTCGGCGACGACGCCGCCATCGTGGCCGGCATGGGCTGGATCGAGGGCAACCCCGTCATGGTCATCGGCCAGCAGAAGGGCCGCGACACGAAGATGAAGATCCTGCGGAACTTCGGCATGCCCAAGCCCGAGGGCTACCGCAAGGCCCTGCGGCTCATGAAGCTGGCCGAGAAGTTCCAGCGCCCCATCCTCTGCCTCATCGACACGCCCGGCGCCTACCCCGGCGTCGACGCCGAGGAGCGGGGCCAGGCCGAGGCCATCGCCCGGAACCTGCTGGAGATGGCCAAGCTCGAGGTGCCCGTGGTGGCCGTCGTCCTTGGTGAGGGCGGCAGCGGCGGGGCCCTGGCCCTGGGTGTGGCCGACCGCGTGCTCATGATGGAGAACGCCATCTACTCCGTGATCTCGCCCGAGGGCTGCGCCTCCATCCTCTGGAAGGACGCCTCCCAGGCGCCCAAGGCCGCGGCGGCGCTGAAGCTCACGGCCCCGCACCTGCTGGAGCTGGGCATCATCGACGGCATCGTCAAGGAGCCCCTGGGCGGCGCCCACTCGGACTACGACGCGGCGGCCCACGCCCTCAAGGAGGCCATCATCGAGGCCTTCTCCGAGCTCTCCGAGCTGTCCGCGGAGCAGCTGGTCGAGGAGCGCTACCAGAAGTTCGCCCGCATGGGCAGCGTGGGCTGAGATGAACGCGAAGCACTGGCGCCTCCGCCGGGAGCTTCCGGCGGGACTGGCGCCCTGGAAGAGCCTGGCGGAGGCGTGGGACCTGGACCCGCGGCTGGCCCGGCTGGCCTGGCTGCGGGGGGTGGACCGGCCCGAGACCCTGGCCTGGCGCCTGGACCCGGCCTGGTCCCGGAGCACGGATCCCCACCTGCTGCCGGGGGTGGACGCCGCCGTGGCGCGCATCCGCCGGGCCGTGGCGGCCCGGGAGCGCATCGTGGTCTACGGCGACTACGACGTGGACGGCGTCACCGCCACGGCCCTGCTGGTCCGCACCCTCGAGAAGCTGGGCGCCCAGCCCTCCTTCTTCATCCCCAACCGCTTCTCGGACGGCTACGGGCTGCACCTGGACTGCATCCAGGAGCTGAAGGCCACCCGCGACCCGGGCCTGCTCATCTCCGTGGACTGCGGCGTGCGCAGCGTGGAGGAAGTCCGCGCCAGCGCGGAGCTGGGCCTGGAGTGGGTGATCACGGACCACCATGCCCTGGGCCCCGAGCTGCCGCCGGCCTGCGCCGTGGTGCATCCCCACCTGGACGGCTATGCGAACCCCTGGCTGGCGGGGGTGGGTGTGGCCTTCAAGCTGGCCCAGGCCCTGCTCGGGGCGGTGCCCCAGCCCAAGGGCGCCGACGCGGCCTTCCTGGACGGCCTGCTCAAGCTGGTGGCCATCGGCACGGTGGCGGACATGATGCCGCTGGTGGACGAGAACGCCCTGCTGGTGCGCCGGGGCCTGGAGGCGCTCGGGAAGCCCAACGGACCGGGCCTGGCGGCCCTGCTGCGGGCGGCGAAGAAGGAGGGCGTCCCCGGCGGCCAGGACATCGCCTTCGGCCTCGGGCCCCGCCTCAACGCCGTGGGCCGCATGGGCGGCGCGGAGGATGCCGTGCGCCTGCTGCTCACCCGGGACGCCGGGGAGGCCGCGACCCTCATGGTGCGGGTGGAGGCCCTGAACGCGGAGCGCCGGGCCACCCAGCAGGACCTCAGCAGCCGCCTGCCGCCGCCCGGGGCGGACCCCTTCGACCTGATCCTGGAGCCCACGGCCCACAAGGGCGTCATCGGCATCGTGGCGGGCCACCGCATGCGCGCCACGGGCCGTCCCGCCGGGGTCTGCACCGTGGTGGACGGCGTGGCCCACTGCAGCCTCCGGGCCCCGGAGGGCTACGACCTGAGCGAGCTGCTGGCCCTGGCCCAGCCCTTCACGCTGGGCGGTGGCGGCCACAAGGCGGCGGCGGGCCTCAGCTTCGAGGCGGCCCGGTTCCCCTTCGTGCGCTCGGCCCTGCAGCGCGGCGCCGCCGCCCAGGCCGTGGGCCGCGAGGTCCCGCCCCTGCTGCTGGACGGCGGGCCCGGGGAGCTCCCGGGCCTCGGCGAGCTGGCGCGGCTGGAGCCTTTCGGCCAGGGCTTCGCCCCGGTGCTGGCGCGGCTGGAGGGCGTGGTCGAGAAGGCGGTGGTCTTCAGCTCGGACCACTGGCGGCTGGGCCTGGCGGGCATCCAGGGCTCGGTCACCTGGTTCACCGGCGAGGGGCGGCCCGCGCTCCAGCCCCGGCCGGGGGAGCGGCTCAGCCTGTCCGTGACCCCCCAGGACAGCGCCCGCTGGGGCCGGGCCTGGCTCGTGGACGGCCTGCTCGGGGAGGTCGCGCCATGACCCTCCTGGCACGCCTGCAGGCGCTGCCGCCGGCCCGCCATCCCCTGTGGCGGGGCCTGGGCTGGGTCCTGGTCGCGGGCACCCTGGCCTTCACGGCCCGCTTCCTCATGCGGGGCGGGGAGGGCATGCCGGGCCGCACCAGCGGCGGGGATCCGCTCTTCGGGGAGGGCACCCTGGGCAGCATCGGCACCCTCACGGAGCAGCTGGGGCCGAACCGCATGGTGCTGTCCTACAAGACCATCGAAGGCACCGAGGACGACCTGCGCCTGGACACGGTCAAGGGCAGCCTGGACGAGGCCGCGGGCCAGTGGCGCCTGCTCTCGCCCAAGGCCCGGCGCCAGGCCGGCGTCTGGACCCTGAAGAGCCCCATGGACCTGGGCGTGGCCCAGCCCGGCACCGGCACCCTGCTGGGCAAGGGGCGCATCGAGGGTACCGGACCGGCGCTGCGCTGGACCGGCGGCGAGTGGGAGGGCCTGGCGCCGCTCCGCTGGGAGTCCCTGGAAGGTTCCGCCCGGGGCGTCTGGGACCTGCCCACCGGCTGGCACCGCGAGACGGACGGCCGGCTCCGGGTGGAGCGCGGTCCCGTGCGCTGGCAGGCCCCGCCGGAGCGGGCCACCCTCCGCAGCATGGAAGCGGAGCGCCTGCTGGCGGAGCCCGGCTTCCTCTCGGGGCACCTGGAAGGCGTGAAGGCCGCTCTGACCGAAGGCTCTCTGCAGGCCTCCGTGGCGGACCTGACGCCGGAGACCGTCAGCTGGCCCGGCCCCCTGTCCTTCCAGCGCAGCGACGGCTGGCATGGGGACGCCCAGGGCGGTGTCGCCCCCCGCCCGGCGCCCGGCGCCAGCTTCCAGCAGGTGGAGTTCCGGCACTTCCGCGCCCGCCGCAGCGGGCCGACCGGCGAAGAACAGCTGAGCACCGAAGGGGCGCGGTGGACGCCCGCGGGGCTGCGCCTCGAGGGCAGCGTGGTGTGGGATCAGCCGGTGGAGGGTCAGCGCCTGGTGCTGCGGGCCCCCCGGGTGCTCATGCGCGAGGCGCCGGGCCAGGACCTGCCGGAGACGCTGCCCGTGGGACACGCCGTGGCTGAAGGGCAGGCGGTGCTCACCTGGGGCCGGCGCAGCCTCGCCTCCCCGCGCATGGAGGTGGAGCGCGCCACCCGCCGCTGGAAGCTCCAGAGCCCCGTGCTCGGCCGCGGCGAGGACGGCACCTTCACCGGCGGCGCGGGGCAGGGCGATCCCCGCGGCTGGACCATCGAAGGCCCCGTGCAGGTGAACCTGTTCACGGGCGGCAGCGTGCGCGGCGCCCGGCTGGTCTGGGAGGAGTCCCTGTGGACGCTCACGGGCCGCCCGGCGGCCTGGAGCCGCCTGCGGGAGCGGCTCTCGGGCCCGCGCATCGTGCGCCGCGGCGAGGTGGTGACCTTCCCCGAGGGACTCAGCGGCACCCTGGCCGCCGCCGACGGGGACCTGGTGCTGCGGGCCGAGCGGGGCCAGAGCGAGGCCCAGAAGATCGTCCTCACCGGCAGCGTGGAGTGCCAGGGCCAGGGCTGGCGGCTGGCGGCGGACACCGTGACCGTCACCGTGGGCGCGGACCGGGCCGTGAAGCTGGTGCAGGCCCAGGGGGCGGTCACCCTCCGGGGCCGCCTCGGGGAAGGGCAGGGCGAGGCGCTCGAGCTCGAGCCCGGTCCCCAGAGCGTCAAGTGGCAGGGCCGCGTGCGCGGCAAGGGCACCGGCTCCGGGTGGTGAGCCCCCGCAGAGTTGCCTTCAAGGCGAGGTGATCTCGGGCATGATGATGGTTCCATCGTAATAGGAGGCACCATGCCCCGGTTCCGCCCGCTTCCGCTCCTGGCCCTGCTCCTGGCCCTCGCGCCCCTCAGGGCGGCCGGGGAACCGGAGGAGGCCACTCCGGCCAAGGGCTCGCCCCTGGCGGCGCTGCCCCTGCGGAGCATCGGCCCCGCCATCACCTCGGGCCGGGTGGGGGACATTGCCGTGGATCCGAAGCAACCGGACACCTGGTACGTGGCCGCGGCCTCGGGCGGCGTCTGGAAGACCGGGAACGCCGGCACCACCTGGCAGCCCGTCTTCGACAAGGAGAGCTCTTTCTCCATCGGCTGCGTCACCGTGGATCCCCGGGACTCCAACATCGTCTGGGTGGGCACCGGCGAGAACAACAGCCAGCGCTCCGTGGCCTACGGGGACGGGGTCTACCGCAGCCTGGACGGCGGACGGCACTGGGAGAACCTGGGCCTGAAGGCCAGCGAGCACATCGCGAAGATCCTGGTGGACCCGCGGGACAGCAAGGTGGTCTTCGTGGCCGCCCAGGGGCCGCTCTGGAAGGAGGGCGGCGACCGCGGGCTCTTCAAGACCACCGACGGCGGGAAGACCTGGAAGGCCGTGCTCACGGTGGACGCGCACACCGGCGTCACCGACGTGGTGCTGGATCCCCGCAATCCGGACGTCCTCTACGCGGCCACCTACCAGCGCCGCCGCCACGTCTGGGGCATGGTGGACGGCGGCCCCGGGGCCGGCCTCTACAAGAGCACCGACGGCGGCCAGAGCTGGACCCGCCTGAAGGAGGGCCTGCCCAAGGAGGACTTGGGCCGCATCGGCCTGGCCATCCCCGACGGCGCGCCGGACACGGTCTACGCCACCATCGAGGCCGCCAACAAGGCCGGCGGCTTCTTCCGCAGTGTGGACGGCGGCAGGAGCTGGGAGCGGCGCAGCGAGCAGGTGAGCGGCAGCGCCCAGTACTACCAGGAGCTCTACTGCGATCCCAAGGACCCCCAGCGGGTCTACAGCATGGACACCTGGATGCAGGTCACCGAGGACGGCGGCAAGACCTGGCGGCGGGTGGGCGAGAAGTACAAGCACGTGGACAACCACGCCCTGTGGATCGACCCGGCCAACACTCGGCACCTGGTCGCCGGCTGCGACGGCGGCGTCTACGAGAGCCGCGACCGGGGCGCCACCTGGGAGTACAAAGCCAACCTGCCGATCATCCAGTACTACCGCGTGGCCGTGGACGAGAGCCGGCCCTTCTACACGGTCTACGGCGGCACCCAGGACAACTTCAGCATGGGCGGGCCCAGCCGCACCCGGAACCTGCACGGCGCCACGGGCCTCGACTGGTTCGTGACCCGCGGCGGGGACGGCTTCTACACCCAGGTGGACCCCACGGACCCGAACACGATCTATTCCGAGAGCCAGTATGGCGGCCTGGCCCGCTTCGACCGCCGCACCGGGGAGGGCGTCTCCATCCAGCCCCAGCCGGCCCCCGGCGAAGCGCCCTACAAGTGGAACTGGGACGCGCCCCTGCTGCTCAGCCCGCACAGCAGCAAGCGGCTCTACTTCGCCGCGCAGAAGCTCTTCCGCACCGACGACCGGGGCGACAGCTGGCAGGCTGTGAGCCCGGACCTGACCCGCGGCCTTGACCGGAGTCGCATGAAGCTCATGGACAAAGTCCAGAGCGTGGACGCAGTTGCGCGCAATGCCTCCACCAGCTTCTTCGGCAACATCGTGGCCCTGGCCGAGAGCCCCAAGGTCGAGGGGCTGCTCTACGCGGGCACCGACGACGGGCTGCTGCAGACCAGCGAGGACGGCGGCCAGAGCTGGCGCAAGCTGGACCGGTTCCCGGGCGTGCCGGACCTGACCTATGTCTCCTGTCTCGCCGCCAGCCCCCACCAGGCTGGCACCATCTACGCGGCCTTCGACAACCACAAGGAAGGCGACTTCAAGCCCTACCTGCTGCGCTCCCGGGACCGCGGCCGCACCTGGGAGGCGATCACCGCGGACCTGCCGGTCCGTGGCAGCGTCTACACGGTCCGGGAGGATCCGGCCCGGGAGGGACTGCTCTACTGCGGCACCGAGTTCGGGCTCTTCTTCAGTCTGGACGCGGGCAAGGCCTGGTCGAAGTTCACGGAGCTGCCCACCATCGCCGTGAAGGACCTGGCCATCCAGGCCCGGGAGGGCGACCTGGTGGTGGCGACCTTCGGCCGCGGCTTCTACATCCTGGATGACCTCACGCCCCTGCGCGAAGCGAAGGCCGAGGACCTGGCGAGCGAGGCCCACCTCTTCGGCCTGCGGCCCGCCCTGGCCTACGTGCCGGCGGTGCCTTTCGGCGGCCCCGGCAAGTCCTTCCAGGGGGACTCTCTGTTCCTCTCGCCCAACCCGCCCTTCGGCGCAGTGTTCACCTACCACGTCAAGGTCGCCCCGAAGACGCGCAAGGAACAGCGCCAGACCCAGGAGAAGGCGGCCACGAAGGCCGGGCAGGACCTGGCCATGCCCTCCTGGGACCAGCTGCGCGCCGAGGACCGGGAACCCAAGCCCGCGGCCGTGCTGACCATCAGCGGACCCGATGGCCGCGTGGTGCGCCGCCTCAGCGGCAAGGCCGGGGCGGGTCTGCACCGCTTGGCCTGGGACCTGCGCCTCCCCAGCCCCGCGCCCATCCGGCTGAAGGCGACCGAGGAGCGGGATCCCTGGGACTACGGCACTCACGGCACCCTGGCCGCTCCGGGCCGCTACCAGGCCAGCCTGGCCCTCCAGATCGATGGCGTCCTGAAGCCCGTGGCGGGCCCTGTGGCCTTCGAGGTCAAGCCCCTGGACGCGGACCGGCTCACGCTCGCCCAGTGGACGGAGTTCAGCGCCTTCTGTGAGCGCATGGGCGAGGCCCAGCGGCGGGCCCAGGGCGCCGCGGAGAGCCTCGGCGAGGCCCGGAACCGCCTGGACTTCGTCCGCAAGGCCCTGGTCGAGGTACCGGCTTCAGACCCTGGGCTCCTGGCCAGGGCCCGGACCCTGGATGGCGAGCTGAAGGACCTGATTGAGCTGCTGCACGGGGATGCCACCGTGGCCAGCCGTCAGGAACCCACCGGCCCCGGCCTCCTGGGCCGCATCCAGGAGGTGACCTACAGCGTCTGGGGCACTACCCAGCTGCCCACGGCCTCCCAGCGCCAGAACCTGGCCTGGGCCGAGGAGGGCCTCAAGACCCTGGGCGCCCGCTTCGAGAGCGCGCTGGCTGGGCTCCAGGCCCTGGACGCGGCCCTGGACGCGGCCCACGCGCCCTACACGCCGGGTCGCGCCATCCGCTGATCGGGCCCCTGCCGCCCGCTGGTGACGGCGATCGGCGGGGCACTGTGTTCTGATAGAACCATGACTGACCAACCTCCGTGTCTCGAGGCCGTGAACCTCCAGAAGCGCTATGGCGACCGCACCGTGGTGCGGGACGTGAGCCTCTGCGTGGGCACGGGCGAGGTGGTGGGCCTCCTGGGACCCAACGGCGCCGGGAAGACCACGACGTTCTACATGGTGGTGGGCGTGGAGGCCCCGGACCGGGGCGGCATCCGCTGGCTGGGCCAGGACGTGACGGCCCTGCCCATGCACCGCCGGGCCCGGCTGGGCATCGGGTATCTGGCCCAGGAGGCCAGCGTCTTTCGGGGGCTCACGGTCTGGGAGAACCTCATGGCCCTGGGCGAACTGCAGCCCATTGCGAAAGAAGAGCAGACCGCCCGCTGCGAACGCCTGCTGGCGGACTTCCACCTGGAGAAAGTCCGCGACACCCTGGGCATGAGCCTCTCCGGCGGGGAGCGGCGGCGCTGTGAGCTGGCCCGGGCCCTGGTGACCGAGCCCCGGATCATGCTCCTGGATGAGCCCTTCGCCGGGGTGGATCCCAAGTCGGTCCTGGAGATCCAGGGCCTGATCGGGGACCTGAAGGCCCGGGGCATCGGCGTCCTTATCACGGACCACAACGTCCGGGAGACCTTGCAGATCGCCGACCGGGCCTATATCTTGGCGGACGGGATGATCATGAAGAACGGCCTGCCCAGTGAGATCGCGGAAGACCCGGACATTCGCCGGGTCTACCTGGGCGATCGGTTCAGGTTGGATTGATGGCGGGTCCCTTCCTCTCCCAGCGGCTGGCCCAGAGCCAGACCCTCGCCCTCACCCCGGCCATGCAGCTGAAGCTCAAGCTCTGGCAGATGAACCTGCAGGAGCTGTCGCAGACCATCGAGCGGGAGCTGGAGGAGAACCCCCTGCTGGAGCTTGCCGAGGACGCCGACGAGATGCCCACCCTGGAGGCCATCGAGGAGGGCCGGGACTCCGAGGTAACGGAATCCCCTGTGGACCAGGTCTCCGACGGCGGCGACCTGCCCGAGGGGGTGGACATCAGCGACCTGGGGCCGATGCTGGACTCGGTGGGTGAGATGAACCCCGAAGGCGATCTCGAGAAGTTCACCGAAGAAGGCGTGGCCCAGGTCCAGGAGACGGAGTTGGGCGCCGAGAACAGCTGGGACCAGGACCTGCCCCGCACCAGTAACCTGCCCGAGGAGGACCGGCTGTCCTGGGAGGACCGCCTCAGCGCCTTCGAGTCCCTGCAGGACCACCTGGTGGGCCAGCTCTATGAGTCCCTGGAGCACGAGGACCCCCGGGCCGCCCTGGTGGAGCGCCTCATCGATCGGCTGGATCCCAAGGGCTTCCTGCGGATCGATCCCGACCAGCCCTCGGTGGAGGCCACCCCGGCGGCCCTGGCCGCGGACCTGGGCGTCACCGAAGAGGAGCTGCTGGCCGCGGTGGAGGTGCTGCAGGAGTTCGACCCCTCGGGCGTGGGGTGCTTCACCGTGCAGGAGTCCCTGCTGCTGCAGCTGCAGCACGCCGGCGCGGAGCCCGATGACCTGGCGGTGCGCATCATCCAGGACCACTCGGCGCTGCTGTCCCAGCGCGACAGCGGCAAGCTGCGCAAGGCCCTGGGCTGCACCGACGAGGAGCTGGCCCTGGCCATGGAGCAGCTGAAGCACCTGAACCCCTCGCCTGGCCGGGCCTTCGATCCCGAGGGCGAGCGGGTGGTGAAGCCGGACGTGGTGGTGCTCAAGGGCGAGGACGGCAACTGGAAGGTCTACCTCAATGACGAGGGCCTGCCCCGGCTCCGGGTGAACGGGGAATACCCGCGCTTCATGGCCTCCAGCGAAGCCAAGTCCGACAAGGACTTCATCCGCGAGCGCTTCCGCAGCGCCCGGGACTTCATCCGTGGCGTCGAGGACCGGAACCGCACCGTGCTGCGCGTCTCGGCCCAGATCGTGGACCTGCAGCGGGAATTCATCGAGCACGGCATCGAATACCTGCGGCCCATGGTGCTGCGGGACGTGGCCGAGGCCACGGGCTTCCACGAGAGCACCATCAGCCGGGTGGTGAAGGCCAAGACCATCCACACCCCCCAGGGGCTCTTCGACCTGAACTACTTCTTCTCGGCCCGGCCCAAGGACTCGGATGTGTCGGCCACGGTCGTCAAGCACCGCATCAAGGCCCTGGTGCAGGCGGAGGATCCCGCCAAGCCCCTGTCCGACGAGGCCATCGCCGGGCTGCTGGAGCGGGACGCCATCAAGGTGGCCCGCCGCACCGTCAACAAATACCGGGAGGAGTTGAAAATTCCTCCAGCTTCCCAGCGCCGGCGCCGATAACAGCCCCGGAGCCACCGTTCCCGGGCCACCCGGCCCCTTTCAGGAGTGTCCCATGAAGGTCCACTACACTGGCCGCCACGTGGAGCTCACCGAGCCCCTCAAGCAGTTCACGAAAGAGCGGCTGGACAAGCTGGCCACCTACCTGGACGACATCATCGATGTCCATGTGATCCTGAGCGTGGAGAAGCACCGCCACGAGGCGGAGCTCACCCTGAAGACCCGAGCCAGTGCCTTCGTGGCCTCGGCCACCACCGATGACATGTACGCGAGCATCACCCAGGCCATCGAGAAGCTGGATGTCCAGGCCCACAAGCACCAGGGCAAGCGCAACAGCCGTCCCCACGAGAGCGTCAAGGCCGTCCCCGTCGAGGAGTAGCCTGAAAACCTGCGGTTTCCAGATGAAAAAGGCCCCGCGACGCGGGGCCTTTTTGTGCCTGGATCGGGTTTGGTCCTCCTGGCGCCGACCTTGATCACGCTATCCTGTCAGGTCTGGAGTCTCCCATGCCCGATCCCACGCATCTCTACGCACCCAAGACCTGCACCGATCCGACCCAGATCTGCGAGAAGTGCCGCTGCGCCTACACCCTCGAGCATTTCCAGCACGGCGTGGAAGGCCAGGAGTGCGTGTGCCGGCGCTGCCTCCAGGTGATGGGCTACAAGGTCTAGGCATGACCTCAAGCCTGGCGCTGTCCGAAACGATCCTGGCAGAGGTGATCCGGGGCCGGCGGGTCTCCGCCGCCGAGGCCCTGGGCCTGCTGGAGCAGGCGGAGCTTCCGGACCTCGCGGTGGCCGCCACCGCGGTCCGCGACCGCCACAACGACCCGGCGCGCGCCAGCTACGTCATCGACCGCAACGTCAACTACACGGACGTCTGCAACGTCTACTGCACCTTCTGCGCCTTCTACCACAAGCCCGGGGACAGCCGTGGCTACGTGCTCACGAAGGACCAGCTGAAGCAGAAGGCCGAGGAGACCCGGGCCATCGGCGGCACCGGCTTCCTGCTGCAGGGCGGCGTGAACCCTGACCTGCCCTGGGACTACTACCTGGACCTGGTGCACTACCTCCAGCAGGACCTGGGCATCTGGGTCCACGGCTTCTCCCCGGTGGAGATCCAGATGATGGCGAAGCTCAGCGGCCAGAGCCTGCGCAAGACCATCGCGGACCTTCGTGACGCGGGCCTGGGCTCCATCCCCGGCGGCGGGGCCGAGATCCTGGTGGACCGCATCCGCAAGAAGATTGCGCCTTTGAAGGGCAGCCGCGAGAAGTGGCTGGAGGTCATGGAGGCAGCCCACGAAGAGGGCGTGAAGACCACGGGCACCATGATGTTCGGCATCACCGAGACCCTGGCCGAGCGCATCGAGCACCTGGAGGCCCTGCGGGACCAGCAGGACCGGGCCCTGGCCCGGGGCAACGGCGGCGGCTACACGGCCTTCGCCGCCTGGCCCTTCCAGAGCGGCCACACCCCCTGGGAAGGCAAGGTGCCCAAGCCCACGGACGTGGAGTACCTGCGCACCATCGCCGTGGCCCGCATCTTCCTCGACAACTTCACGCACCTGCAGAGCAGCTGGGTCACCATGGGCCGCAAGACCGGCCAGCTGGCCCTGCACTACGGCTGCGACGACATGGGCAGCCTCATGCTCGAGGAGAACGTCGTCAGCGCCGCGGGCACCTGCTACAGCGTCAACCGCGCCGAGATGGACCGCATGATCCGCGCCGCCGGCTACGAGCCCTGGCAGCGCGACAACGTGTACGGCGCAGTCCCGGCCTGAGCCCGGCCCACCAACCACAGAGCACTGCGGGACCGAGTAAAAAGAAAAATCGACCGCAAAGAACACAAAGGGCACAAAGGCGAAACAGGGCGCCCTTTTTCTGGCCTTTGCGTTCTTTGTGGTTAATAAAGATTCTCGCCTTTCCCCTGGTCCGCAATGCGGTTTCGACAGGGATGAAGGGGCTGCCCTGGCCTGTCTTCGGTAGAATTGTCTGTGGTTGCCTGTGTTTTGCGCGGCGGCCGACCTGTCCTGGAGCCTCCATGCCCGCCTACCGCTCGCTGACTTCGACCCACGGCCGCAACATGGCGGGGGCCCGGGCCCTGTGGCGGGCCACGGGCGTGAAGGAGGGCGATTTCGGCAAGCCCATCATCGCCGTGGTCAACTCCTTCACCCAGTTCGTGCCGGGGCACGTGCACCTGATGGAGCTGGGCCAGCTGGTGGCGCGCGAGATCGAGGCCGCCGGGGGCATCGCCAAGGAGTTCAACACCATCGCCATCGATGACGGCATCGCCATGGGCCATGACGGCATGCTCTACTCGCTGCCCTCCCGGGACCTCATCGCGGACTCGGTGGAATACATGGTCAACGCTCACTGCGCAGACGCCATGGTCTGCATCTCCAACTGCGACAAGATCACGCCGGGCATGCTCATGGCCTCGCTGCGGGTGAACATCCCCACCATCTTCGTGTCCGGCGGGCCCATGGAGGCGGGCAAGATCCAGTGGCAGGGCAAGCCCCTCGCCGTGGACCTCATCGACGCCATGATCAAGGCCGGGGACGACAAGGTGACGGACGCCGAGGTGGACGCCTTCGAGCGCTCCGCCTGTCCCACCTGCGGCTCCTGCTCGGGCATGTTCACCGCCAACTCCATGAACTGCCTCACCGAGGCCCTGGGCCTGGCGCTGCCCGGCAACGGCACGGTGGTGGCCACCCACGCGGACCGGAAGCGGCTCTTCCTGGAGGCGGGCCGCGGCATCGTGGACCTCTGCCGCCGCTGGTACGAGCAGAACGACGCCTCGGTGCTGCCCCGCGGCATCGCCACCCTGGCCGCCTTCGAGAACGCCATGGCCCTGGACGTGGCCATGGGCGGCTCCACCAACACCGTGCTGCACCTGCTGGCCGCGGCCCAGGAGGCGGGCGTGGACTTCAAGATGGCCGACCTGGACCGCATCTCGCGGAAGGTGCCCTGTCTCTGCAAGGTGGCCCCGGCCACCCAGGACTACCACGTGGAGGACGTGCACCACGCCGGCGGCATCTTCGGGATCCTGGGTGAGCTGGACCGGGCGGGGCTGCTGCACCGCGGGGCCTCGACCGTGCACGCGCCGACCCTCGGCGCGGCCATCGACCGCTGGGACGTCCGGCGCACCACGGCCCCGGAGGTCCATGACTTCTTCCGCGCTGCCCCCGGCGGGGTGCCGACCCAGGAGGCCTTCTCCCAGGACCGGCGCTACCCGGGGCTGGACCTCGACCGCGTCAAGGGCTGCATCCGGGACTCGGCCAACGCCTACACCCGCGAGGGCGGCCTGGCCGTGCTCTACGGCAACATCGCCACCGCCGGCTGCATCGTGAAGACTGCCGGGGTCGATGCCAGCGTCTGGCAGTTCTCGGGCCGCGCCCGGGTCTTCGAGAGCCAGGACGCCGCGGTCATGGGGATCCTGGGGGACACCATCGTCGCGGGGGACGTGCTGGTCATCCGCTACGAGGGCCCCAAGGGCGGGCCGGGCATGCAGGAGATGCTCTACCCCACCTCGTACCTCAAGTCCAAGGGGCTCGGCAAGGCCTGCGCCCTGCTCACGGACGGCCGCTTCTCCGGCGGCACCTCCGGGCTGTCCATCGGCCACGCCTCACCGGAGGCCGCTGACGGTGGCGCCATCGGCCTGGTGGAGGAGGGCGACACCATCGAGATCGACATCCCCGCCCGCAGCATCCGCCTGGCCGTGAGCGACGACGAGCTGGCCCGCCGCCGCGCCGCCATGGAGGCCAAGGGCGACACCGCCTGGCAGCCCGCCAGGCCCCGCGCCCGCAAGGTGTCCGCCGCCCTCCAGGCCTACGCCCTCATGGCCACCAGCGCCGACCGCGGCGCCGTCCGCGACGTCAACCAGATCCGGCGACGGTAGAAAAGAAAATAAGATCAACGCGAAGACGCGTTGGATCAGTTTCTTTTTCTTTGCCTAGGAATCAGCCTCAGCCTTTGAGGGCTGCGAGGAGGGTCTCGGCGAGGGGGCGGATGCGTCCGGGTTCGCTTAGGTAGGCGCCTCTTGCGGCGACGAGGCGGGCGCTGGAGCGGCCGAGGACGGCGGTCTCCACGAGGCCGTGGGCCTTGAGGGTGCCGCCGGTCTGCACCAGGTCCACGATGGCGTCCGCCAGGCCCAGCAGGGGCGCCAGCTCGGCGCTGCTGCTCAGGGGCACCAGCTCGGCGGTGAGGCCCTCGCGGGTGAGCCAGGCCTCGGTGGCCCGGGGGAACTTGGTGGCCAGGCGCAGGTGGGGCTTGGCGCGCAGCTCATCGAGGGAGACCCCGGCCAGGGCGCAGAGGGAGAGGCGGCAGGCGCCGAAGCCCAGGTCCGCCAGCTCCAGCAGGTCCATGTCCAGCTCGTCCAGAGTGTCCGAGCCCACGATGCCCAGGGAGGCCACTCCGGCGGCCACGTAGCGGGGCAGGTCCGCGCCCTTGAGCAGCAGGGCGGAGACGCCCGGCGTGGCGGTGGGGATGCGCAGCACCCGCGACTTCAGGGCCTGGGCGTCCAGGGCCAGGGGCGTGCCGGCGAGCAGGGGCACCAGCTCGTCGCCGAGGCGGCCCTTGGGAAAGGCGATGAGGATGGCCGGTGCGTTCATCAGGGCTGCTCAAAGAGGTCGGGCCGGGTCTCGGCCAGGTCCAGGAGGCGGGACAGGCGCACGCAGAAGCCCGCGGCCTTCCAGGGGCGGCCGAGGCCGGGGAAGAGGCGGTCGTAGCGGCCACCGGCGGCCAGCTCCTGCTGGGCACCCGGGGCCCAGAGGCGCAGGGTGGGGCCGGTGTAGAAGTCCAGGCCGGCCACGTCGGCCAGGTCCACCCGCAGCTCCAGGTTGGGCGGGAGGATGGGCAGCAGGGCCTGGAGGGCGCGGTCCATGTGGCCCACTTCCTCCTTGAGCAGCTCGGCGTAGGGACTGGCGCTGAGGGCGCCGAGGCTCGCGGGACCGTCCAGCTCCGACAGCAGGGCCTGGGCGTGGGCCGAGAGCCGGGCGGCGGCGGGGTGGCCCTCCAGGGTCTGGGCCACCCGGTGGGGGGCCCGGCGGGAGAGGGCGGCCACCACCTCGGCGGCCAGCTCGGGCCCGAGTCCCTCGGCTTCCAGGGGCCGCCGCACCAGGGCCGCATTGCCCATGTGCAGGATGGCGCTCTTCAGGCCCAGCACGCCGGGGATGGCCATGAGCAGGCGGGCCAGCTCCACGTCGGCCTCGGTGGAGGACTCGCCTTCGGGGGTGATGCGCTCGCAGCCCACCTCGAAGCGCTCCACAGCTTCCCAGGGCTGCACGGGGCGGCGGAAGACTGCCCCCGCGTAGGACACGCGGTCCGGCGGCTCCGGGAAGCGGCGGGCCAGCAGACCCGCCAGGGCCATGGTGAAGTCCCAGCGCAGGGCCACCAGCTCGTCGCCGTCGAAGAAGCGCAGGGCGCCGTCGGGCACGGTGTCCCGCAGCACCAGGGAGGGGTGCAGCTCGCGGTAGCCGTGGGCGGCGAGCAGGCCCATGAGGGCGTCCTCCCAGCGGCGGAGCCGCTCGGCGGGGCCGAAGAGCAGGTCGGGGAAGTGCGGGGTGCGGACGGGCATCAGGCGGGCCCTCCGGTGCGGTCCGTGTGGCGCTGCTGGAGCACCGCCACCACGTCCAGCAGGCTCGCGCCCTTGGCCAGCAGCAGCATGTCCAGGTGGAAGAGCAGGTCCGCGGCCTCGCCCAGGAACTCCTCCCGGTCGTCGTTCTTGGCGGCGATGATCACCTCGCCCGCTTCCTCCACCACCTTCTTGGCGATGCGGTCGAGGCCCTGGGCGAACAGCTTCTGCGTGTAGCTGCCCTTCAGGTCCGCCGCGGCCTTGCGGGAGCGCAGCAGCTCTTCCAGGCGGCCCAGCCAGGGCAGGGTGGCGGGCCAGGCCTCGCCGTCGAAGCAGCTGCCGGTGCCGCGGTGGCAGGTGGGGCCGTCGGGTTCCGCGATGATGAGGAGGGCGTCGGCATCGCAGTCGGGCCGGACCTGGATGAGCTTCAGCCGGTTGCCGCTGCTCTCGCCCTTCACCCACAGGGCCTGCCGGGAGCGGCTCCAGAAGGTGACGAAGCCGGTGTCGAGGGTGAGCTGCAGGGCCTCGCGGTTGAGCCAGGCCACCATGCGCAGCTCGCCGCTGGGGCTCTGCACGATGCCGGGGATGAGGCCGTCGGGGCCGAATTTCAAGCTGTCGAGGTCCATGTCAGATCCGTATGGAAAGGTCGTGCTCGGCCAGATAGGCCTTCAGGCGGGGAATGGGCAGCAGGTTCTCGTGGAAGAGGGTGGCGGCCAGCACCGCGTCGGCGCCGTGCTCCAGGGCCTCGAGGAAGTGCACCTCGCGGCCGGCCCCGCCGGAGGCGATGAGGGGGATGGGCAGCTCAGAGGCCCAGTCCAGCAGCGCCAGATCGAAGCCGTCACCCGTGCCGTCCCGGTCCATGGAGGTGAGCAGGATCTCACCGGCGCCCAGCTCGTTCAGCTCCCAGAGCCAGTCCTTGGCGGAGCGGGCCGTGGGCTCGGTGCCGCCCTTGAGGTAGACGCGCCAGCCCAGCTCGGCGTCGCGCTTCACGTCCACGGCGGCCACCACGCACTGGCGGCCGAAGGCGTCGGCCAGCTCCGTGACCAGGGCCGGGCGCAGGGACGCGGCGCTGTTCACGGCCACCTTGTCGGCCCCGGCGCGCAGGAGGCTGCGGGCGTCCTCGACCTTGGAGACGCCGCCGCCCACGGTGAAGGGGATGCTCAGCTCGTGGGCCACCTCGCGCACCCAGGACTCGCGGGTGCCGCGGGCTTCGAGGGAGGCGGAGATGTCGAGAAAGACCAGCTCGTCCGCGCTCTCGGCGTCATAGCGCCGGGCCAGCTCCACCGGGTGCCCAATGTCGCGCAGACCTTTGAACTGGACGCCCTTCACGACGCGGCCCTGCTTCACGTCCAGGCAGGGGATGACGCGCTTGGCGGGCATCAGGCGCCCCCTGCCAGGGCCGTGCGGGTGCGGGGGTCCTCCAGGGACACGAAGCCCTCCAGCAGGGCCTTGCCGCTGATGGTGCCCACCACGCCCGGGATCAGGGCGAGGGGCTCCAGGTCCGTGATGTCCTTCAGGCCGCCGGAGGCCTGGACCTGGAAGCCGGCGCGGGCCACGAAGGCAGCGGCCTCCAGGCCGGGGCCCTCCAGGGTGCCGTCCCGGGAGACATCCGTGACCAGGGCGCGCTTGAAGCCGAGGCTCTGCAGGGCCTTGAACGCGTCCACGGAGGCGATGGCGCTGGGCGCCTGCCAGCCCCGGGTGACGATGCGGTCGCCCTTGAGGTCCAGGGCGGCGATGATGTGGTTCCGCGACAGGCCCGCCAGGGCCGTGGGGTTCTCCACGGCCAGGGTGCCCACCACCGCGTCGAAGCCCTGGGCCAGGACCTGCTCCACGGTCTTGCGGTCCCGCAGGCCACCGCCCATCTGGAAGCGGATCTCGGGGAAGCGCGCCGGGAAGGCGGTGAAGGCGCCCTGGCGCGCCTTGCCGAAAGCGCCGTCCAGATCCACCAGGTGGATGCGGGTGGCGCCGGCTTCGGCGAGGCGCTCGATCCAGGCCTCGGGTTCGAGATCGTAGAAGGTGGCCTGGCGGGGATCGCCGTGGCGCAGCCGCACCAGGCGGCCCTGCATCAGGTCGAGGCTGGGAATCAGTTGCATGGTGCCTCCGGCACGGACGCGCGGGCGCCCATCCAGGTGAGGGCGGACTGGAGGAGCCGCTGGCCGGAGCGGCCGGACTTCTCCGGGTGGGGCTGGAAGCCCAGGACGTTGCCCCGGGCCTCGATGGCCGCGAAGGGCCGGCCGTGGTCGGCCAGGTAGACCGACTCGCTGGAGGGCTCCAGGGCATAGCTGTGCACGAAGTAGAGCCAGGCGCCGGCCGGGTCCGGCAGGGCCGGGTGGGCCATGTGCTGGCGCACCTGGCTCCAGCCCATGTGGGGCACCTTCACGCCGGGGCCCAGGCGCCGGACGATCCCCGGGATGAAGCCCAGGCCTTCGGAGCGCGGGGCCTCCTCGCTGCCTTCCGCCAGGAGCTGCAGGCCCAGGCAGATGCCCAGGAGCGGCCGGCCACCGGCCACCAGCTCCGGGAGTGCGCGCCACCAGCCCCGCTCCGCGAGGGAGCGCTGGGCCGCGTCGAAGTGCCCGACGCCCGGCAGGACGATGGGGCCATCCGGCGCCGCCAGATCGGGGCTGGTCGCCCGGCGGTAGGCGAAGCCCAGGCGGTCCAGGGCGCCCTCGAGCGAGGCCAGGTTGCCCGCGTCGTAGTCGATGAGGGTGATGATCGAAGGCGCGCTCATTCCGACAGGGTCCCCTTGGTGGAGGGCACGCCACCGCCGGTGATGCGGGTGGCCTCGCGCAGGGCCCGGGCCAGGGCCTTGAACAGCGCCTCGACCTTGTGGTGGGTGTTCACGCCCCGGAGCAGGTCCGCCTGGATGCAGAGGCCGCCGCGCATGGCCAGGGCCACGAAGAACTCGCGGACCATCTCCACCTGGAAGCCGTTGCCCAGGATGATGGGCGGCAGGTCCGCGTGGAACTCGCACCAGGGGCGGCCCGACAGGTCCACCACCACCCGGGCCAGGGCCTCGTCCAGGGGCACGTAGGCGTGGGCGAAGCGGGCCACGCCCGAGTGGTCGCCCAGGGCTTCCTTCAGGGCGTCACCGAGGCAGAGGCCAACGTCCTCCACCAGGTGGTGGCTGTCCACGGGCAGGTCCCCGGAGGCCTCCACCTGGAGGCCGAAGCCGCCGTGCTTGGCGATCTGCATCAGCATGTGGTCGAAGTAGCCCAGACCGGTGTGGATGCGGACCTCGCCCCCATCCAGGTCCAGGGACAGCTGGATGTTGGTCTCGCCGGTGACGCGGTAGAGGGATGCGGTCCTCATGGCAGCTCCTGGAGCAGTTGGCGCAGGGTTTCGGCTTGCAGGTCTTCGGGGGCGGCGAAGCGGGCGCGGTCCGGGCCCACCGCCCCGAACCGCCACGATACCTCGGGGCGGAGCACGGCGGCGGCCCGCAGGCAGCGGGCATCATCCACGGTATCGCCAACGAACAGGATCTCCTCGGCCCGATAGGCGTCCGCCAGCTGCAGCAGCCCCGAGGGCTCGGGCTTGCGGAGGTGGGGCGCGGCGTCGCAGACCGCGGGCAGGCTGAAGGCCAGCACCTGCCAGGCCAGGACGAGCTCCTCGGGCGGGCGCCCCGTGAGCACGGCCAGCTCCCAGCCGGTGGCCTGCAGCTCCGCCAGGCTGATGAGGGGCCGCTCCAGCTTGATGGTGTCGGCGTAGTGCTTCTGCACGATGACCTGGGCGGCGGGCTCCAGGGCCTGGATGCGCTCCTCGAGCGCCGGGAAGCCCCGGCCCACCGCGGCCTCCAGGAGGGGCTGGAGGTCGACGTCGCCATGGGCCTCGGCCAGGGCCAGGGCGCCGGCCGCGAGGCGGAAGTCATTGTTGAAGCCCCCCGCCCGCTTGAAGGCGCGGTAGCAGCCGTCGGTCCAGGGCAGGGCCGGGCGCAGCTCCGCCAGGGCCCGGGCCACGGCTTCCAGGAAGCTGCGGTCCGCGTCGATGAGCACGCCGTCGATATCGAGAGCCAGCAGGCGCCGCCGGGGGCGGGGCGCGGGGGCGGGCAGCACGGCGCCCAGGGCCGCGGCCGCGCGGACCGCGTCGGCCTCGGTGCCCAGGGTCACGCGGGCGGCGTCCGTGCCGGGCAGGCGGCGCACCTTCAGGCCGGCGGGCTCCAGCAGGGGGCTGGGATCCGGGGTCAGGTGCAGGAAGTTGCCGGCGCTGGGGGCGGCGCGGTGGGCGGTCAGGGCCGCGGCGAAGCGGTCCCGGCGTTCCGGCAGGTCCCGCACCGGCGGCTCGAAGTCCGCGGCGAAGTCCAGGGCCACGTCCAGGGCCTCGAGGCTGGCGGCGGGGATCGAGTAGGGCAGCTGCAGGGTGGCGAGGCGGTCGATGAGGTCGGGCGCGCCCACCAGATAGCCCAGGCGCCAGGCCGCGGAGGCCAGGGCCTTGCTGAAGGTGCGCAGCAGCACCACGTTCGGGTAGCGGTCCACGGCCAGGCGATGGGTGGCGGGGGCGAACTCGGCGTAGGCCTCGTCCAGCACCACCAGGGGGGGCTCGGGCCGGGCCGCGGCGGCCTCCAGCAGGGGCTCGACGACCTCCGGTGTCAGCCAGGCGCCGGTGGGGTTGTTGGGCAGGGTCAGCCAGAGCTGGCGGCAGTCCAGGGCCTGGAACCAGGGCTCCAGGGGGAAGCCCGTGCCCTGCGGCACGAGCCGCACGCGACCCCCGTGGCGCCGCGCCAGCAGCGGGTAGAGGCTGAAGCCGGGGTCCGGGATGGCCACGGTGTCGCCGGGGCTGAGGCCCGCCAGGGCCACCAGGTCCAGGAGGGCGCCGCTGGAGGGGCCCAGGAGCAGGCCGCCCGCCGGGGCGCCGAGGCGGCGCTGGAGGCGCTCGGTCAGCTCCGCCTGGCGCTCCGGGTAGAGGTTGAAGGGAAGGGTGCCGAGCCGCGCCAGCAGGGCCTCCCGGGCGGCGCCGGGCCAGTCAGTGGCCACCTCGTTCATGTGCAGGCGGACGCCCGTGGGCGGCTCGGCGGGCCGCTGGTAGGGGGGCAGGTCCTGGAGGTCGGGGCGGAGGAGCGGCATGGGGGCTCAGGAGAAGAGTAGGAGGGTTCCAGGCCTGCGGGCCGGGAGAAGCGCGGGGACTCGGCGGGGACCGGCGCGGCGGCTAGGGGTGGCGGCGGGCCCGGAGGCCGGCGCTGCGGCCGTGGTGGGTGAGGCCCTCGGCCTCGGCCAGGCGCTCGACCCAGGGGGCCATGGCGGCGGCGTCGGCCGAAGACAGGCGCAGCAGGCTCTGGCGCTTGAGGAAGGTGGCCACGCCCAGGGGACTGGTGTAGCGGGCGCTGCGGTCCGTGGGCAGCACGTGGTTGGGGCCCGCGCCGTAGTCGCCGAAGGCCTCGGCGCTGGCGGCACCGATGAACACGGCGCCCGCGGTGGTCAGGTCCGGCAGCCAGGCCTCGGGCGCCCGGACGCAGAGCTCCAGGTGTTCGGGGGCCCAGGCCTGGGCCACGGCCACGGCCAGGCCGCGCTCCGCGCAGACCAGGCGCCCGTGGGCCGCGAGGCTCTGCTCGAGGATGGCCCGCCGGGGCGAGGCGGCCACCCGGGCCTGCAGCTCCAGGGCCACGGCCTCCAGGAGGGGCCGGTCGGCGCTGATGAGGACGGCGGCCGCATCCGGATCGTGCTCCGCCTGGGCCAGCAGGTCCTCGGCGAGCCAGGCGGGGTCGGCACCGGCGTCCGCCAGCACCAGCAGCTCCGTGGGGCCCGCCAGGGCGTCGATGCCGCAGGTGCCGATGAGCTGTCGCTTGGCCTCGGCCACGAAGCGGTTGCCGGGCCCGGCGATGAGGTCCACGGCGGGCTCGCCGTAGGCCAGCCAGCCCAGGGCCTGGGCCCCGCCGAAGGGATAGAGCTCCGTGAGGCCCAGCTCCGCCGCGCAGGCCAGGACCAGGGGATCCACCCCCCAGGCGCCGGGCAGGGTGGCCTGGGCCTTGGGTGGGGTGACGCCCACGATGCGGCGCACCCCGGCCACCTGGGCGGGGATGACGGTCATGGCCAGGGTGGAGGGATAGAAGGCCCGGCCCCCGGGGATGTAGACACCGGCGGCCTGCATGGGGCACCAGCGCTCGCCCACGGTGCCGCCACCGGGCAGGGGCAGCTCCAGGTCCCGCAGGCAGCCGCGCTGGCCCTCGGCGAAGCGGCGCACATTGGCAATCATCTCCCGCAGGGCGGCCATGAGCTCCGGCTGGCGCTGGTCCAGGTCCGCGCGGGCGGCCTCCAGGGCGGCCCCGGGGATCCGCAGGGCCGCGGGGTCCAGCTCGACGCCATCCAGCTTCGCGGTCCAGGCCAGCACCGCGGGCAGGCCGTCCCGCCGCACGTCCGCCAGGATGGCCTGTACGGCCTTCCGCGTGTCCTCCTCCATCCCTGCGTTCCGGCCCAGTGCGGCCACCCACCCGGGCACTTGGTCCCGGTCGTTCAGGTCAGTGATTGGGATGAAGTAACACCTATGCACCTCGGAGGTGAAGAGCTAAGTCTGCCCGATTCAGGGCGGGAGCACAACCGGAAATGGTGGGGGCTCAGGCGGGCTGGGCGACCAGGGGCTGGAAGAAGCGACGCACGTTGGCGGGCTTCGCGTCCTCGGTCCACTCCCAGCAGGCGGGATTGGCCAGGATGGCCTGGGTGAGGGCGACGTGCAGGGCGTGGCCGGCGGCGTGGGCTTCCACGAGGCCCAGCAGCGGCGCGCCCAGCAGGGCCAGGTCGCCGACCAGGTCCAGCATCTTGTGGCGGACGGCTTCGTCCTCGTAGCGCAGGGACTCGTTCAGGGGCCCGTCGGCGCCGAAGACCACGGCGTTGTCGAGGCTGCCGCCCAGGGCGAGGCCGCGGGCGCGCATCAGGTCGATCTCCTGCTCCAGGCAGAAGGTGCGGGCGGCGCCCAGCTCCCGGCGGTACTTCTCCGGTGTGAGGCTCAGCTCGCGGCTCTGGCGGCCCAGGGCGGGCACGGGGAAGTCGATGACATAGCGCAGGCGGAAGCCGTCGAAGGGCAGGGCGCGGATCCAGCGGTCGCCGTTGCGGACCTCGACGGGCTGGGTGATCTTCAGGAAGCGGCGGCGGCCCTCCAGGGACCGGGAGCCGGCCCGCAGGATGGCGTCCACCCAGGGGGCGGCGCTGCCGTCCAGGATGGGGAGCTCTTCGGCGTCCACCTCGATGCGGAGGTGCTCGACCTCCAGGCCCATCAGGGCGGACAGGAGGTGCTCCACGGTCTGGAGCCGGACCCCGTCCTTGACCAGGGTGGTGGCCAGGACCAGGTCACCGGCCAGCTCGGCCTTGACGGGGAGCTCAGTCCCGGTGGGCGTGTGGACGAAGACCAGGCCCGAGGGGGCGGCCACGGGCACCAGCCGGACGGTGCAGGGCCGGTTGCTGTGCAGGCCGTGGCCCGAGATCGTGATCTCGCGGCTCAGGGTCTGGGGGGTGGCACAGCGGGGCATGGAGGGACCTCGAAGGTCCTCAAGCCAATTGTGTGCCAATATCTAATATAAATCATTGCATGATTTATATTAGATATATTAAAAGAGAACTGTGGGTTCTGAACCACACCTGTGGTCAGCGGGGCTTGGCCCGCTCCCAGTCCTCGGGGGTCGTCAGCTTCAGGTTGGTGCTGGGGCTGGGGATCAGCTTCACGGCCAGGCCAAGGCGTTCCAGGAGGGCCACATCGTCGGTGCCGGTGAAGCCCGCGGCCTCGGCGGCCTCGAAGGCCCGCAGCCAGGTGGCGAGCCGGGCGAGCTGGGGGGTCTGGGCCCGGAAGAGCTCCTCGCGCGGCTCAGTGCCCAGCACCCGTCCCTCGGCATCCACCCGCTTGAGGGTGTCGGTGGAGGGCTCCCCCAGCAGCACGCCATCGAACTGCTTGAGCGCCTCCAGGGCCTCCCAGAGCTGGGCGGTCGGGGGGAAGGGCCGCACGGCATCATGGATCATCACGGGGGCGAGGGGCTGGTGGGGCAGCGCCTGGAGGGCGGCCTGCACGGACTGCTGGCGAGTGTCGCCGCCCGGGACCACCGTGCAGGGCACGCTGAAGGGCCAGCTCCGGGCCTCCTCCAGGTGCGCGTCCGGCACGGCCAGGGCGATGCCCGCGAGGGGCGGCATGCCCGGCGCCAGGAAGGCCTCCACGGTCACCTGGAGCAGGGGGCGCCCATCCCAGTCCCGGAACTGCTTGGGCAGACCGCCGCCCATGCGCAGCCCCCGGCCCCCGGCGGGGATCACCAGGTAGGGCCGGAGCGGCTCAGTGCTGGCGAGTGATGAAGGGCTCGACACCGCGGTCCTTGAGGAGCTTGGCGATCTGTTCGGCGGACTGCTCCGCATCCTGGCGGCTGGTGTAGCTGCCTACCCGGACCCGCTTCACGTTGAGCCCAGTCCGGGTGGTGGCACCCTGCAGGGAGATCTCGCCAAAGGTGTTCGAGAGTTCGCTTCTAAGTGACTCGATATTCTTGGGATTTGAAAGCGCGGCCACCTGCACCACATAAGGATTCGCCTTGTCGAAGGCAGGATCCAGGGCCACGGGCAGGCCCATGGCGTCCACCGTGCGAAGGCGGATCCGGGTGGTGCCGATGCCCAGGAACCCCAGCTCCTTGGCGCCCCGCTGGGAGAGGTCCAGGATGCGGCCCTTCATGAAGGGGCCCCGGTCGTTCACCCGGAGGACGGTGCGCTTGCGGTTTTCCAGGTTCTCGACCTCCACGAAGCAGCCCAGGGGCAGCGTCCGGTGGGCGCAGGTGAACTGGTTGGGGTCGAAGGTCTCCCCGTTGGCCGTCGGTCGTCCGGCGAAGCCATCATCCTCCCCGCCATACCAGCTGGCGAGGCCCTCTTCCATATAGGGTTGTCCCTCTGCAGCGCCGGGGCCGTGGGTACCTGTCGGCATCGGCGACCAGGCGACGGGAGGCCGGGTGCAGTGCAGGGTGAAGCTGAGCGCCACCAGCGCCGCCAGGCCGCGGGTGGGCAGACGCATGATCCGGAGGAAGCCACCCTTCCCAGGTTCCACCGGCGTTGGAGGGTCGAAGGCGACATGGATCTCGTGGATCCACGACACGCACGCCTGACTCCAATTGGTTGGATGGAAGAGGGACAGCATCTGACTCCACAAAGATCAACTGGCCAAAGTTACGGGTCCAGCTCGTATACATATAAAGTATCGCCAACCGATCCCCTTTGTAAAGGATCGATAATGGCAATAGGGATATATTCAGCGATAAGCGTCTTTAGCGTTACTGACGATCGGGAATCTGGGCCACCCGGAAGGGCTTCGGCCGGTTGCCCTCGGCCAGGAACGGAGCCGGCAGGCCCTGGGCGGCGGCCTTGGCGGCCGGTTCGGAGCCGTAGGACCCCAGGAACACCTGGTAGCAGGTCCGGCCGTCGCGCATGGTCATGGGCACGATGAAGAGATCCGGGTCCTGGCCCTTCAGCAGCTGGGCGGCCTGCTGGATGGTCTCACCCTGGCAGGCGATCTCCAGGCGGAGGGTCCAGCGGCTCTGGAGGGCCTCCCGCTGGGCGGCGCCTTCGACCATGGCCCGCTTCCAGTCGCCCTGGGTGATGGTCTGGAGCCGCTGGGCCTTGGAGGGGATCCCGCCGGCCTTGGCCGGAACCGCCTTCGGGGCTTCCGGGGCTTCCGGGGCGGCCTTGGGCTCAGCCGCCGGGGGCGGGGCGGGCTGCGCGGCCTCGGGGGCGGGCGCGGGGGCCGGAGGTGGGTCCACCTTGGGGGTTGGGGCGCTGGCCGGGGCGGCGGGCCGCGGGCGGCGGGCCCACCTGCGGCCGGCCCAGAGGCCCAGGCCCAGGATGGGGATCAGGAGGAGCAGCAGCCAGGTCCGCCGGGCCGGAGCGGGAGGGGCGGCGGCTACCTCCAGCTCGGGATCGGCTTCCAGCTCGCCGGTGACCATCTCGTGGTGGATGGGCAGGGCCGGTTCCGGGGCCGGGGGAGCCTCCGGCGCCACGGGGGTGGCCTCCTCGGGGACCTCGTCCTCAGGGCTGAGCACCTCCAGCGCTTCGCTGGGGCGGCTCACATCCTGGGTGGAGTAGGGACTGGCCGGCAGCTCCTCGAACAGCGGGGCCGGGGGCTCCGGGTCGGGATCCGGCAGGGCCGGGGTGATGGCTGCTTCCGGGGGCTCCAGGGCCCGCTCCAGGGCCCCGCGGTCCAGCGGCGGCAGCTCGTGGAGGCGCGCCCAGCCCATCTCGCGGAGGAAGAGGGCGAAGGCGCCCAGCCGGAAGGGCTCCACGCCGACCTCGCGGCTCAGCTCAAGGAGGGTCCGGGTGCCGTCCAGCAGGCCCGGCAGCCGGATGAGGTCCGGGGGCAGGGTCAGCTCCTGGAGGCGGCGGCCTTCGAGGAGCACCACCTGGTTCAGGGCTCCCAGCTCCTCCAGGACCAGCTCCCGGTCGCCGAGGCTGAGGACCCCGGCCAGCAGCATGGCGGGGGTGTCGAAGGGCAGGCGCACGATGCGGGCGTCCAGCTCCTGGGCCTCGAAGGTCGGCACCATGTCCGGGGTGGCCAGGCAGGTCCAGACCACCCGCTCAACCTGGCCCTTGGCCACATCCAGCAGGTCCCGCTGGGTGATGAACCCCATCTCGATGAGGTTCTTGCCGATGGACATGGTCGGCTTGAGGTTCTCCATGGCGTAGTCGAGCTGGGCCTGGGTGATCTTGCCCCGCTCCACCAGCAGGTGGGTGAGGCGGTCCAGGGGATGGGTGCTGGTGGCGAAGACGATATCGCCCAGCTCCAGGTAGACGGTCCGGTTGGCCTCCTGCCCCAGGCGCCAGTGCCCGGTGGCCCGGGTGCGGTGACGCTCGAACAGGTCCTTGAGGGCAGGAAGACTCATGAGACCACCCATCGCTCCAACTTGAGTTTGCCGACCTTCACCAGCACGGACTGGCCCGAGATCAGGGCCACCCGCAGGGCCGGATCCACGGCCTTGGTCCCGTCCAGGCTGACGGCGCCCTGGCCGATCAGGCGCTCGGCCTCCTTGCGGCTGGCCACCAGGCCCCGGTCCACCAGCAGCCGGGCCAGGGGCAGCTCGCCGCCCGTGGCGGGCACCGCCACCTCCGGCGCCTCGTCCTGGCTGCGCTCCGAGAAGCGGCGCACCCAGCGGTCCTGGGCCTCCTGGCCGGCGGCCTCGCCGTGGAAGTCGGCCACGATGCGCCGGGCCAGGGCCTTCTTGGCGTCCATGGGATGCCCCTGCTTCAGGGCCTCGATTGCCGCGGGCAGCAGGTCCGTGAGCAGCAGGTACCAGTCCCACATCAGGGCGTCGCTCACGCTCATGGCCTTGCCGAACTGGGTGTCCGCGTCCTCCAGGAAGCCGATGTAGTTGCCCATGGACTTGGACATCTTCTCGACGCCATCCAGGCCCACCAGCAGGGGCACCGTCAGCACCACCTGGGGCTTCTGGCCCGAGGCCTCCTGCAGGATGCGTCCCTGCATCAGGTTGAACAGCTGGTCGTTGCCGCCCAGCTCCACGTCCGCCTCCAGGGCCACGCTGTCATAGGCCTGGGACATGGGGTAGAGCAGCTCGTGCATGGAGATGGGCTCGCGGGCCTCCAGGCGCTTGGCGAAGTCGTTGCGCTCCAGCATCTGGGCCAGGGTGAAGCGGGAGGCCAGGCGGATCCACTGGTCCCCCCGGAAGTCCCCGAACCACTCGCTGTTGAAGCGGACCCTGGTCTTCTCGGGATCCAGGATCTTGAAGACCTGGGCCTTGTAGGTCTCGGCGTTGGCCAGGACCTCCTCCCGCGAGAGGGGCGGCCGCGTGGCCTTCTTGCCGGTGGGATCGCCGATGAGGCCCGTGAAGTCCCCGATGAGGAAGGTCACCTCGTGGCCCAGCTGCTGGAACTGCGCCATCTTGCGGATGAGCACGCCGTGGCCCAGGTGCAGGTCCGGGGCCGTGGGGTCGAAGCCCGCCTTGATGCGCAGGGGCCGGCCTTCCTTGAGCCTGGCCTCCAGCTGCTCGACCTTGTGGCAGGTCACGGTGCCCTTGGTCAGCAGGGCCAGGGCGTCAGATGCGGAGGTGGAAGCGGCGGTCATGCCTGAATCTTGGCGGAAAAATCGCGCAGGCTCAACGCTGATCGCAGGTAGGTCCTGTCTTACCTGCGAACGTCGAGATCCACGACCCGCCGGGGGGCGCTGTCGCCCCGTTTCCGGGCCCGGTCGAAAGTCACATAGACGGCGGGGCCCGGCCGGGGGCTCCAGCCCACGGTCACCTTGCCGTTGAAGTCCCGGTTGATGCGCAGCCCGTGGTGCTCCATGAGGTCCGGAGTCAGCTCCGGCAGCGGGGCCAGCTCCTGCTGCCACCGGGCGGCCTCGGCCAGGAAGTCCGCCTCGGTGGGCCAGGTCCTGGCCAGCTCGGGACTGGCGGCATACAGGGTCCGGCAGCCCGCCGGGGTGCGCAGCTGCTCCACCACGGCCCGGAAGTCCTCCCAGTCGGGCTTCAGGCGGTCCAGGGCGAAGCCCACGACCTTGTTCTTGAAGCCCTCGGGGTCCTGTCGCAGCCGGTGGCGGACGAAGGCAGCTCCGCCCACGCAGGTGCCCATCAGGATGAGCACGGCCACGCCGCAGCCGAGGCCGATCTTGCCCCAGAGCGGCAGCCCCGTCTTGGCGGGCATGCCCTGACCGCTGTTGTCCCAGGAGGAGTCGACCATGGCGTTCCTAGAGGAGGTTGCTCGCCAGCTCGGCCAGCTTGCTGCGCTCGCCCTTCTGCAGGGTGACGTGGCCGGAGATGTCGAGGTGCTTGAAGTGCTCGGCCAGGAAGCTGAGGCCATTGGTGCTGGCGTCCACGTAGGGGTTGTCGATCTGGTGCGGATCCCCCGTGAAGATCACCTTGGTGCCCTCGCCGGCCCGGGTGAGGATCGTCTTCACCTCGTGGGGCGTGAGGTTCTGGGCCTCGTCCACCACCAGGTACTGCTTGGGGATGCTGCGGCCGCGGATGTAGGTGAGGGGCTCGACACTCAGGTAGCCGGCCTCTTCGAGCTGGCCCGCGGTCATGGTGCTGCGGCGCCGGGCCTCGGTGTTGGCGGCCACGATGAACTCGAGGTTGTCGTAGATGGGCTGCATGTAGGGCCGCAGCTTCTCGCTGATGTCGCCGGGCAGGTAGCCCAGGTCCCGGCCCATGGGCATGACCGGCCGGCTCACCAGGATCTTGTCGTAGGCCTCGTCATCCACCACCTGCTGCAGGCCCGCGGCGATGGCCAGCAGGGTCTTGCCGGTGCCGGCCTTGCCGAGCAGCGTGACGATCTGGACGACGGGGTCCAGCAGCAGCTCCAGGGCGAACTGCTGCTCGCGGTTGCGGGGCTTGATGCCCCAGGGATAGGACTCCACGCGCTTCAGGGGCCGCAGGAGGCCTTCGGCGGCCTGGAAGCGGGCCAGGGCCGTGTGGTTGGGGTTGGCCCTGTCCACCAGGGTCAGGAACTGGTTGGGGTAGAGGGCCAGGTCGGGGTCCGGCTTGAGGCCGCCGTCATAGAGCTGGTCCACCTGGGCCGAGTCCACCTCCCAGCTCTTGTGGCCGGTGTAGAGCTCGTCCATCTCCACCATGTCGGTGGTGTAGTCCTCGGCGTCCACGCCGATGGCGTCGGCCTTGATGCGCAGGTTCGTGTCCTTGGTCACGAGGACCACGCGGTCCTTGCAGGTGTGCAGCAGCTCCCGGACGCAGGCCAGGATCTGGTTGTCGGCCTTGTGCTTGTCCGCGGAGAGGATGCCCAGGTCCAGGTTGTGGGCGGCCACGTCCACCTTCAGGGTGCCGCCGCCCTCCAGGGGCACGCCCCGGCTGAGGGTGCCGCTGGTGCGCAGCCGGTCCAGCAGGCGGGACACGGCGCGGGCGTTGCGGCCCACCTCGGTCTGGTCCTTCTTGAAGTGGTCGATCTCCTCGATGACCACGATGGGCAGGACCACATCGTGTTCCTGGAAGTGGAGGATGGAGTTCGGATCATGCAACAGGACGTTCGTATCGAGGACGAAGACCTTCTTGCTGGATGGCGGGACCAAAGAAACCTCCAGGACGTGCCGAGCCTACCACCAAGGCCCCCGGCTTGCACGGCTGGGATTCCGCGGCGGAACGGTGGGAGAATGGCGGCTCCCTGGAGAACGCAGCTTATGAGGACCCTCACCATGGCCATCGCCCTCGCCGGCACCCTGCTCGCCGCCCACGGCCCCCTGACCTATCCGCCGACCCGCAAGGGGGAGGTGGTCGAGGACTTCTTCGGCGCCCGGGTTGCGGACCCCTACCGCTGGCTGGAGGAGGACAACTCCCCGGAGACCAAGGCCTGGGTGGAGACC
>Ga0208507_1000180_pt1 | contig 47064 bp, 42 predicted proteins | sample CryBogCBH12Aug01_FD_184626 | JGI IMG/M metagenome (GOLD analysis project Ga0208507, IMG submission 184626) | Freshwater microbial communities from Crystal Bog, Wisconsin, USA - CBH12Aug09.1 (SPAdes) (version 2) | ecosystem: Environmental > Aquatic > Freshwater > Lake | place: Crystal Bog...
CCATGGACATGCCCGTGGGCAAGGTCCGGAAGGTGATGAAGATCGCCCAGGAGCCCATCTCCCTGGAGACGCCCATCGGCGAGGAGGAGGACTCCCACCTGGGGGACTTCATCGAGGACAAGACCGTCGTCTCCCCCGTGGAGCAGGTCGTCCAGCAGCGCCTCAAGGAGACCGTCCGCAACGTGCTCAACACCCTCAGCGAGCGCGAGGAGCGCGTGCTCCGCATGCGCTTCGGCGTGGGCGACGACGGCTCCGAGCACACCCTCGAGGAGGTCGGCAGCGAGTTCGCCGTCACCCGCGAGCGCATCCGCCAGATCGAGTCCAAGGCCCTGAGAAAAATCCGCCACCCGCGCTACTCCAAGACCCTCAAGGCCTTCCTGGGCTGATTGCGCGCTTCACCGGACCTAAAAAGCCCCGCCCCCGCGGGGCTTTTTAGGTCATTCTTGGACCATCGCAGCGGAGCAGCAGCACGTGCTTTCCAAGGACCAGACCCTGGGCAAATACCAGATCCTGGATCGCCTCGGTTCCGGGGGCTTCGGCGCGGTGTACCTGGCCCTGGACACCTGGGTGAACCGCAAGGTGGCCCTGAAAGTCCCCCACCAGCAGCAGGACGAGATCGTGGACATGCTCAAGGAGCCGCGCATCATGGCGGGCCTGAAGCACCCGAACATCGTCGAGCTCATCACGGTGGAGCGGAAGAACGGCATCTTCTTCATGGTCCTGGAGTACGTGGAGGGCGAGGGCCTGGACCGACTCATCCGCCGCGAGCGCACCCTGCCGCCCACCCGGGCCCTGGAGATCGGGCTGGATGTCTGCAGCGCCATCGCCTTCGCCCACGGCCACCAGATCCTGCACCGGGACCTGCGCCCCGCCAACATCCTAGTGAACCGCGAGGGCGTGGCCAAGGTCACGGACTTCGGCACCTCCCGGGTGCTGGAGCTGCAGCACGTGCCCTACGCGCCCACCCGCATCGGCTCGCCCCCCTACATGGCGCCGGAGCACTTCCGGGGCCGGGCGGTGTTCCAGTCGGACCTGTGGTCCCTGGGCATCACCCTCTACGAGATGCTGACGGGCACCGTGCCCTTCTACGACGCGGATCCGCTGAAGATCGCCCAGGCCTTCACCAGCCAGCAGATCACCGCGCCGCACCTGCGGAACCCCATCGTGCCCAAGGCCTTCTCCGAGGTGGTGATGAAGGCCCTGGCCGTGAACCTCGGCGAGCGCTACCTCTCGGCACAGGCCTTCCTGGAAGCCCTGCGGCGCCTGAAGGACAGCGTGGCCCGGGAGACGCGTCCCCTCGGTACCGCCGTGCTGAACTCCTCCTCCTCGGGCCCCCACCCCTCCCTGCGGGCCTCCACCCAGGCCCGGCTGTGCCGGTTCTGCTACCGGCAGATGCCCCGCATGACCCTGGTCTGCCCGAACTGCGGTGAAAAGAACTGATGCTCTGGCACCCGGCCAAGGACGCTGTGAGGCGGCTCTGGAGCCGACGCTGGATCCGTCGGGTGAGCTATGCCGTCGTGGCCGGCGCCGCGGTCTACACCGGCGTGCCCTGGCTGGCCACCCGGCCCGTGCTGCTGCACTGGGCCATGCACCGCCTGGACACCCTGGTCCAGGCTGAGACGGGCCTGGGCCTCCAGATCGGCCGCCTGGAGCTGCGACCCGCCCTGAGCGGCATCCTGTTCCATGATGTCCGGCTGGGCGGCGACCTGCTGACCGTGGACCAGGTGGAGCTCCAGGTCGACCTGCTGTCCCTGCTGGGTCCCTCCCACCGCATTCGGGCCCTGCGCCTCCAGCATCCCCACCTGCGCCTCACCGAGGCTGGCCTGGCGGCGTGGCACCTCAAGGAGCGCCCGCCCCGCACCGAGCCCCTGCCCCGCTACCACCTGGACCTCTTCAGCCTCACCGGCGGGGAGATCGTGGTGCCCGAACCCCTGCGCGGCCTGCCGGCGCTCCGCTACCAGTTCGAGGTGAAGGGCATCGGCCAGGGCCCCAACCAGGTGCGTCTGGACTTGGTCGGCCCCCAGCTGGCCGTGCGGGGACCCCAGGGCTGGGAGAAGGGGCGCCTGGACCTGAACGGCGAGGTCTCCGAACCCGCCCTCACGCTCCACGAGGCCTACCTGCGGCTCGCGGACAGCCAGATCCGTCTCGGCGGGCGCTACACGGTGGTCACTGCCAGGACCCCGGAGCGCGTGGAAGCCCGCCTCACCGGAGTCCTGAGCCTGAGTGACGCGGCCCGCTGGGCCGGTGCGGGCCGCCCTCCGGCCACGGGGACGTTGGACCTGGCCGCCACCCTGCAGGGCACGCTGAAGCAGCCCACCTGGACCCTCCAGGCTGACGGCCAGGACCTCCGCCCGGCCCAGGCGGCCTTTCTGCCGGGCAACCTGGAGCTGCAGGCCAGCGGAGGCCTGGACCGCGCCCAGGTGGACAGCCTGCGCTGGGACTCGCCCCAGGGCGAGCTCCAAGCCGAGGGCCTCTGGTCCCGCACGAGCCCCATCCAGGCCACGGTCAAGGGCACCAACCTCGACCTGGAGACCCTGGGCCGGATGCTCCGCGTGACCGAGCTGAAGGATACCCATGCCACCCTCCAGGCCCGTCTGCAGGGCCCCACCGCCGGGGAGTCGCCCAACCGCCTGGACCAGTGGCAGGGCTCGCTTCATCTGGGCCTTAGTCAGAACGGCACCGAGGCGGGCGCGCTCGCCGTCACCCTCGACCGGAGCTCGGCCACCCTCGAGCACCTCAAGCTGGACCTCGAGGCCCTGAAGGTCGAGGGCTCCGGCCGCGCCGCCCTGGGCCCCCACGGCCTCCAGCAGTTCGAAGGCCAAGGCCGGGCCGAGGTGGGCGCGGACCAGGTGGCCCGGACCCTGAAGGCCTGGGAGGTCACCGACCTGGACATGGAGGGCCACGCCCGCGCCGAGGCCAGCCTGAGGTGGAGTCACGAAGCAGGCCTCGGGCTCGAGGGCACCGTGGCGGTGGCGGCCCCCCGCTGGCACGGGGCCCGGGCCGACAGCCTCCAGGGCCAGGTGGCCATCCAGGGCTCAGACCTCTGGGTCCGCAACATCGAGGCGCGCAAGGATGAGGGCCTGGGCGCCGGTGACCTCTGGCTCACCTGGGCCGCGCTCACGCCCGGCCAGTCCCAGATGGACATGTGTTTCACGGCCCACAAGCTGCCCGTGGCCGAGGGCCTCCGGGCCGCCGACCTGAAGACCTCCGAAGGTGGGGACCTGCCCCTGTCTGGCCTGGCCAGCGGCTGGGTCCGGCTCCAGGGCCCCTATGCCGCAATCACCCTGATCGGAAATGCCCAAGTCGAATCTGGCGAATGTTACGGAATGACTCTTCCAGTGGCCTCCTCGGACTTCTGGATGGACATCCCCGCCCTGCGCCTGAAGCTCTCCAACCTGAAAGTGGCCGAACGCCCGGACCTCCTGGGCCCCCCGGACGCCCCACCGGAAGGGGCGCTGGCCCTGGCTGGCCAGGTGGACATGGACCTCCAGCGCTGGACCTGGTGGGTGGATCTTCATGGGCGCGTGGACTCCCAGCTGCTCTCCCTCCGGGGCCCGCGCTTCCAGTCCCAGGTGGACGCCACCCTCCTGGGTCCCATCACGGCACCCTTCGGCAGCCTCGAGCTCCCCGAGGGCAAGGTGGCCCTGAAGCGGGGCCGCCTCTTCTTCGGCGGCCGCAGCCTCGACGGCCTCGAGGCCCAGGCCAGCCTGGAGCGGGGCCGCCTGCTGGGCCGGGTCGCCATGGAGGGCCTGGCCCGTCCGCTCCTGGAGCTGCAGGCCACTCGGCGGGGCCTCGACCTCTCCGGCGACCTGACCCTCAGCGTCTCCCCTGAGAGCGCCCCCACCGAGACCCTGGCGCGCAGCCTCACCGAGGACCTGCTGGAGGACCTCACGCTCACCGCCACGGCCAAGGCCCGCTGGGAGCAGGGCCGGGAGCTGGAGTGGTCCGGCTCCCTGGACCGCATGGCGGCCCGCTTCGCCGCCTTCGAGCTGCACCAGGCAAGGCCCTCGGTCCTGCGGGGCAATGCCCTGGGCGCCGCCGTGGACATCGCGCTGGAAGGCGGGGCCCGCCAGGCGCAGGCCGACCTCACCCCGGGGCGGGCGGCCCGCCTGCGCCTGGCGGGCACCGTGCCGTTCTCCAGCGCCGACCCCATGGCCATCCAGGCCCAGGGCTCCGCGGACCTGGCCCACCTGAAGTCCATCCTCGATGTCGTCATGGAGGTCGACGACTACAACCTCCTGTCCGAGGTCAAGGTGGAAGGCACCAGCCGGTTCAAGCTCCTGGCCCACGGCACATACCTGGACCCCCTGCTGGACGGCACCCTCTCCCTGGAGAAGGGCCAGGTCCACCTGCGCGGCTACCAGGGCGTCGAGGACCTCCAGGCCCAGGTGGTGTTCAAGGACCGCACCATCACCATCACCGAAGATCAGCCCATCCACGGCACCCTGGCCCACGGCGACCTCCACCTGGGGGGGACCATGGCCTGGCGCCTGGGGGGCATGAACACCTATGCCCTCAAGGCCACCCTGGACAACTTCCAGCTGCGGGACGTACCGGACGGTCTCGACCTCCAGGGCAGCCTCCAGGCCACCGTCGAGGGCACCGAAACCGGCGGGGTGCTGAAGGGCAAGCTGAAGGCCACCCGACTGAGCTACCAGACCGAGGTCAAGATCGCCGACCTCATCCTGCGCAGCGCCCTGGCCGACACGGGCGGTCTGGCGGGCCTCGACCTGGATGATCCCCTGGACCGCATCCGCTTGGACCTCGACCTCAGCCTGCAGAGCCCCTGGACCTTCGACACCAACCTCCTGAAGCTCGAGGGCCGCACCGAGGGCCCCTTCCAGGTGCTGGGCACACTGGCCCACCCCGTGCCCAAGGGCACCCTGGTCTTCCTGGCCGGGGGCCGCCTCACGAACATCTTCCCCGCCGGTGACATGGTGGTGGACCGGGGCTCCCTGGCCTTCTCCGAGGCCCGGGCCCTGGATCCGATCATCGCCCTCCAGGGCAGCGTGACGTCGATCCCGGGCTACACGGTGAACCTCGATATCCACGGGACGCTCAGCAACCTCTCCATCGTGCCCACCTCCACTCCCAGCCTGCGCCAGGACGAGATCGTGGCCATCCTGATCAATCCCGGCAACGCCTCCAGCGTGGGCACCGCCGCGGCCACCTCCGGCGCCACCCAGGGCGCCATCACCTCCGGCATCGCCGGCGCCAGCACCGGCCTCCTCAGCACCCTGGCCTTCGCCCCCCTCCAGGACCAGCTGCGGCGCACCCTGGGCCTGGACCGGGTCAATGTGGCCCTGCGCAGCAACTCCCTGGGCACCACCGAGACCGAGTTCACCATGGGCAAGAGCGTGAACCTGCTGGGCCAGCGCAGCGCCTTCGTGGTCTCCCACAAGAAGAGCAGCGAGCTGGCCATCACCTCGGGCCAGGTGGAGTGGCGCCTGGGCGGCCTGGTCCTGCAGCTGGGCGCCAGCAAGGGCGGGAGCTCCGGCGCCGGGCTCTCCGGGGAGATCCGGCACACCTGGAGCCCCAGGTAGAGCGTTAGGCTGGTGCACGGAGATCCGCATGATCACGGTGAAATGTTTCGCCCGCTACCGCCCCCTGCTGGGCCTCGATGAAGTGACCCTGCCCCCGGCCCCCACCCTCGGGGACCTGCTGGCGAACCCGCGCTTCCAGGCCCTGCCCCCGGACGCCCTCCTGGCCGTGAACCAGACCTTCGCCGACCGCAGCACCCCCCTCGCCGATGGCGACGAAGTAGCCCTCATGCCCCCCGTCTCCGGCGGGTGAGCGGCTTCCAACACTTAGGAAAGACAACTGATCCAACGCAAAGACGCAAAGACGCGAAGGCGCGAAGAAAAGCAAAGGTAGGGCTGCGGGCGGTCCGGATGAGTGAAGGCCGAAGCTCCAACTCGAAGCGAGGCTAATAACCGGAAGCCGAGCGCCACCCAAGCGCCACGTCCAGGTTTGAATCTTCGGACCAACTTCACCTGCGCCGCAGCGCCAGAACATCACGCCAAGAGAGCCGTCTTCATCCTTGGCGTGGCTATCCCCTTCATCCTCTTAATCCCTGTTTCTTATTGCTTTATCAACAGGGATGCAGGGGATGAAGGGGATGGGCCTCTCCGGGTTGGGGAGCCCTGCCCGGACCTGTAAGTCGCTTCGCAGGCACCCCGCTAAAGCGCAAAGAACCTACTTTTCTTTCTTCGCTTTTCTTCGCGTCTTCGCGTTGGGTCTTTAGCCTGCGATCTAGCTGTCCCGACGGATCTCGAGGACTTCGCCGCCGGTGAGGCGGAGGAGCTCCTGGAAGCCGGGCTCCTGGCGGAGGCGGTCTTCGGGGCGCTCGGGGGCGGCGGGGGTGCCGGCTCCGTCGAACTCGACCGCCACGGACTGCAGGCCGGGCAGCACCGCGGCCAGGGCGGCCAGCAGGTGGGGGCTGGCCTTCTCGCGCTCAAAGTCCTGGAGGGTGTGGCGCACGTTGGCCGGGAAGCGGAAGCGCAGCACCGGCGGCTCCCAGGCCAGGTCCGTGGCCATCTGCGGAGCCGTGGCCAGGGCGCGCAGGCCCGGGGCCAGCCGGAGGGCCTCGCTGCATGCGGACCGCAGCTGGGCCGAGGCGCCGACGGGAGGCTGGGGCGGCGCGGGGGCCGGAAGGGGTGGCGGCGCCGGAACGGACCGCCGCACCTCAGGCGCCGGCGCGACCTGGGGTGCCCGGGTAGGGACCGGCGGGGGACCCGCCGCCGGCACTGGCGGCCGGACTGCAGGGTTGGCGGGGTTGGCCGCGGGGTTGGCGGCGGCGGTCCCGGAGACCAGGGCGTCCAGGGGGGCCAGGTGGGGCAGCTGGGAGGCCGTGACCAGGGCCAGCTCCACCACCACCCGGGGCAGGCTGCTGTCCCGCAGGTCGCGCTCGCGGCTCAGCAGCAGGTGCAGCATCCGGGCCAGGCGCAGGAGCTCCTGGGGACCGCGGCTGGCGCGGGCCTCGGCCTCCAGGCGCTCCCGGAAGGCCAGGACCAGCTCGCGCCAGAAGGTGGCCCAGTCGGCCCCCTGGTTGGCCAGCTCCCGGCAGGCCTCCACGATGGCGGCGCTATCGCCGATGGTCAGGGCCGACAGGACGCCCTGGACCAGGTGGGCGCTGACGATGCCCAGCTGCTCGCGGACGGCCTCCTCCTGCACCTGGCCGTCGCCGGCGGCGATGACGCGGTCCAGGATGGTCAGCGCGTCCCGCATGGAGCCCTGCCCCGCCTCGGCCACCAGCCGCAGGCTGCCGGGCTCTGCGGGGACGCCCTCCTGCTCGCAGACGTGCCGCAGGCGGCCCTCGATGAGGGGCACAGGGATGAGGCGGAAGGGGTAGATCTGCACCCGGCTCTTGATGGTGTCCGGGACGTCCTGCAGCTCCGTGGTGGCCAGCACGAAGATGGCGTGGGGCGGCGGCTCCTCGATGACCTTCAGCAGGGCGTTGAAGGCCTCGGTGCTGAGCATGTGCACTTCGTCGATGATGTAGACGCGGTACCGGCAGAAGGCGGGCCGGGTCTGCGCCTGCTCACGCAGGGCCCGGGCGTCGGCCACGGAGGCGCGGCTGGCTGCGTCGATCTCGACGATGTCCAGGCTGCTGTCCGGCTGCTCCGCCGCGCGGCAGGGATCGCAGACGCCGCAGGGCGTGGCCGTGGGGCCCTCGGCGCAGTTGAGGGCCCGGGCCAGGATGCGGGCGGTGCTGGTCTTGCCGGTGCCGCGCACCCCGGCGAAGAGGTAGGCCTGGTGGATGCGCCCGCTCTCCTTGGCCCGCTTCAGGGCATTGGCCAGGGCTTTCACGCTGCCCTCCTGCCCCACGAGGTCGGTCAGCAGGCGGGGCCGGTACTTGAGGGCGAGAGTGGTCATGGACCTTCAGTCTCCCACAAGGGACAGGAGGGCGTCAGCGTCGAAGAGGCCGGGCTGCCGGACCCGCGCGGTCACGGGCGCTGGGGGCGGGGCGGCGCGGGGTGTCCGGGCCCGGCGGGGGGCCGGAAAGGCCGCCTGGAAGGCCGCGCGGATGCCCTCGGCGTAGTCCGCATCCAGCACCTGCAGCCAGCCGTGCTCCGCCAGCACCCGGTAGAAGGGATCCCGCTGGAGCAGGCGCAGCCGGCCCACCCAGGCGCCGGCGGCGCCGCTGGCCCGGGCGCGGCGGGCAAAGGCCTGGGCATCGTGCACGGCCATCAGCGGCGTCACCGCCAGGTTCACCGCGATGCCCGCCTTGGCGAGACGCTCCACGGCGGCCCAGCGGCCGGGGATGGTCGGGGCCCGGGGCTCCACCACCTGCCGCACCGTGTCATCGTCCGTGGGAATGGAGAAGCCCACGGTGAGTCGCTCCCCGAAGGCCCTCAGCAGGTCCAGGTCCTGGAGCACCAGGGGCGAGCGGGTGTGGAGGATGACCTCGGTGCTGGGACAGAGCAGCAGCACCTCGAGGCAGCGCCGGGTCAGGCGATACTGGCGCTCCAGGGGCTGGTAGGGATCCGTGGCCGAGGCCATGAACACCCGCGCCTCGTGCAGCCGGTGTCGCTGGGACCAGAGCAGCTCCGGCGCGTTCAGCTTGGGGGCCACCCAGCCGCCCCAGTCCTCCGGGCCATGGAGGGCGTTGGGGTAATCGCGGACATAGCAGTAGGCACAGCCGTGGGCGCAGCCGCGGTAGGGGCTGAGGGCGAAGCCGAAGCCGTAGCGCTCGTCCTTCTGTGGCCGCAGGATCGACCGGGCCTCCTCGGGCTCCACGCGCAGGTCCTTGAGGAGCTGCGGCGGCGCCAGAGGCAGGGACAGGAGGTTCATGGCTCCAGTTTTCGTCTTTTATTCGTCAAGTCAAGAGGCGCTGCCATTTTTCGGGATGACGTTGATGCGCCCGTTGGTCTCCAGGATGGCCACGTTCACCTGGGCGAGGTCCGAGACCCCGGCCTGCCGCGCCGCCGCCATGAGCTCGTGGTGGGTGATGCGCTCCGAGGCGAGCATGGCCTCGTCCACCACTCCGTGGTGCACCAGGATCTGCGGCCGGCCCTCCAGCAGCGTCTCGGCCCGCTTGCTGCGATAGGTGAGCCAGGACAGGAGGCCATTCACCGCCAGCAGCGTGCCCACCAGGATGAAGCCCGCGCCCACAGTGTTGTCCCCGGCGTTCATGCTGTTCTGCACCGCGTTGCTGAGCACCAGCAGCAGCACCAGGTCGAAGGGGGCCAGCTGCCCCACCTGCCGCTTGCCCGTGAGCCGCAGCGTGATGAGCAGGAAGCCGTAGACCAGCAGCCCGCGCAGGACGAACTCCCACCAGGGCTGCGCCAGCCCCCACATGGAGGCGCCGACGGGCAGGAGCAGGGCCAGGGTCATGGGGAACTCCGCAGGGTGAAGGCAGCCCCATTCTGCGGCGTCGCGGTCAGGATGTCATCGCCCCGGATCCGCGGCCCGGCGCTTGAAGTGGTTGCGGCTGTAGACGGTGTAGGGCTTGCCCCCCTGGGACAGCTCGAAGGTCTCCGTGAACTCCCCGTCCGACTGCCGCTCGTAGGTCTCCCGCGCCTTCCATGACTCGGGCACGTTCTCCAGCTGCTCGCTCTCGAAGACCAGCCTGCTGGAGGACCCCAGTGCCCTGTTCAGCACGTAGGTGACGACGAAGCCCTCCTGGTGGAACTGCCGGAACACGAGCGTGTTCCGCTTCCGGTCATGGCTGAACAGACTCAGGTGCTCATGCACCTCGCCAGGCTTGGCCTTGTCCGTGGGCGCGAAGGTCGACTGGCTACGCTCCGAGAGAAAGCGCTCCTTGAGGATAACCTCATAGCGACGGACCACCTTGCCCGTGCCCGGCTCCCCGGAGGCCGTGCCCTCCCACTCACCCACCAGGAAGCGGACCGGAGCCCAGATGTCCGCCTGCGGATCCGGCGCCTGGGCCAGGGCCAGGGAACCGACGAGGCAGAACAGAGCGGCACGGAGCTTGGGCATGGTTCCTCGGACGGGGCGCGGGATGCAGGGCCAGCATAGCCTGCTGGGCGCTGGGGCCAGGGGGCGTGCCCTGCAGGCGAGGACCGCCTTGAGCAGAGAATCAGGCCAAGAGGGTCTGCCCTAGAAGGTGACTACCTTATCGGCCCACAGGACCATGCGTTATCGGCGAACCGGACCCCATTCCACGCCTTCTCCGGTTCATTGGTTTCGAGGATGATGCCAATCTTAATGGCTGGAACTCCTTGGATTTGGACATCTGGTTTTTCGGCAGCAGTCGGACGAATGAGGCCAACCGGCCCAGCCTGCGCCGGGGCGCTGAACGGAGCCGAGGAAGCGAAAGGCAGAGAGAGAACGGCTGGCAATGCAGGCGGGGTCCCTACTTCCCTGCCGTCCGCTGGATCTTCAGCTTGTAGGCGTAGTTCACGTGCCCCCTCAGGTGGAGGATCACGGTGAAGGGCACGTCCTGCTCGTTCCTGTAGCTGAGCGCCTGCCGGGGCGCGTGCTTGAGGGCCTCGTTGACCGCCAGGGCCTGCATCTTGGCGGTGCCCGGGGCGTCCGGGTCCTTCTTGGTGGCGAGCCGCAGCTGGATCTTGTTGGCATTCTCCGCGTCCAGCTCGAAGCTGATCTCTTCGTGGGGGTCCAGCCGGAAGTCGTAGTAGGCCTCACCCGTGGCCCCGCGGACCAGAGGCAGGGTCTTCTCCTCGATCAACGTCACGTCCTTGCCGACGATCGTCACGGTCTTCTGGGTGCCGTGCTGGAGCACCTGCCGCCGGGAAGGCTGCGGGGACGTCGGCGGCTGGGCGGACTGCTGGCCCCAGGCTGCCACCGGGAGCAACAGGAACAGGGCCATGGTCCCCCAGCTGAGCGTGGATGTGATCGGTTGAGTGTTCATGGTTCCTCCCAATGCTGCCAGGTCACTGAGTCAGAGCGGCTAACTCGCAGCCCTCAGCGCCCCTCGGCTTTCCGACACGAACCGTGCCTTCAGGCAAATCCGTACAGGCGCGCCGGGTTGTCCACCAGGATGCGCTTCCGGAGGGCGGGATCGGGGGCCCAGACTTCGAGGAGGTTGCGCAGGTGGCCGGTGTCGACCATGCGCGGGATGGCCACGTGGGGCCAGTCGCTGCCGTAGACCACGCGGTCCGGGGCGGCTTCGATGAGGGCCTGGGCGATGGGCACGACCTCGGGGTAGTCCGGAAAGGCCTCGCCGATCCGGTAGGAGCCGGAGAGCTTCGTCCACCAGCCGTGGTGCACCAGGAGCTCCCGCTCCGCCTGGAAGCCGGGATGCTGGAAGCCCAGCGCCGCGGGCATGTGGCCCATGTGATCGATCACCCCGGGACAGGGTAGCTTGCGCATGCGCGGCAGGAGGCCAGGCAGGTCCCGCCCGTCCACCAGGAACTGCATGTGCCAGCCCAGGGGGGCGATGCGCCGGGCCAGGACCTCCATGGCATCGAAGCTGAGGCCGGCACCCGGGAACAGCACGTTGATCCGCAGCCCGCGGATCCCGGCCGCGTGCATGGCCTCCAGCTCCAGGTCGGTCACCTCGGGGGTCACCACCGCAACGCCCCGCAGGCGCTCCGGGTAGGCCTTCAGCACCTCGAGCAGGTAGCGGTTGTCGGTGCCGTAGACGCTGATCTGGACCAGGACCCCCCGGGCAAAGCCGGCGGCGTCCAGCATGGCCACATACTTCGCCCCGGGCGCGGCCGGCGGCGTGTAGCTGCGCGAGGCGGCCATGGGGTAGTCCGCGCTCGCGGAGATGGTGTGGGCGTGGGTGTCGCAGGCGCCCGCCGGCATGGGGAACGCCGGCGGTTCCAGGGTGGCGGCGGGCTCGAGGCAGTAGGGGGCCGTGGGCAGCTCGGAGATGGTGTGCATGGTCCCCCCGGCTCAGGTCAGCTCGGCCCCGCGGGTCTCGGGCAGGAGGAAGATGGAGACCGCCGCCAGGACGAAGGCGATGGCCAGCAGCGTCAGGGCCGCGCCGATGCCGAGCCGGACCGAGAAGTAGCCCACCACCGTGGGGGCCAGGGCGCTGATCATGCGGCCCGTGTTGTAGCAGAAGCCCACCGCCGAGCCGCGGGCCCGGGTCGGGAACAGCTCGGAGATGAAGGCGCCGAAGGCGCTGAAGTAGCCGGAGCCGAAGAAGCCCAGGAAGGGGCCCATCACCATGAGGGCGTTCGGGTTCCGGGTGTTGCCGAAGATGAAGACCAGCACGGCGGAGATGAGGAGGTAGCCGGCGAAGGTGGGCCGGCGTCCGAACTTGTCGGCGATGAACCCGAAGGACACGTAGCCCACGTAGGCGCCGATCATCATGGGGATGATCCACATGGGGGCCTTGACGATGGAGAGCCCGGCGCCGCCCTTGGAGGCCGGCGAGCTGAGGAAGCTGGGCAGCCAGGAGAACAGGCCCCAGTAGGCGAACATCACGAAGGTGGAGATCAGGGTGCTGATGAGGGTGAAGCGCAGGAGGTCCGGCGCGAAGATCTGGAGGAAGCCGCCCTTGGCCTTGGGCTCGGCCTTCTCCTTCTGGTGCTGCTGCACCCAGACCTCGGGCTCCTCGACCTTGGTGCGGATCCACAGCGCGAACAGGGCCGGGATGACACCCACGAAGAACATGACGCGCCAGCCGAACCTGGGCAGGATCGTGGCGGCGGCGATGGCGGCGGCGATGTAGCCAAGGGCCCAGCCGCCCTGCATCAGGCCGATGGCCTTGCCCCGGTGCTTGGCGGGCCAGCTCTCGGAGACGAGCAGCGCCCCGGAGGCCCACTCCCCGCCCATGCCCAGGCCGAGGATGGCGCGGGCGATGGCGAGCTGGACCAGGTTCTGGGAGAGGCCCGAGAGGCCGGAGCAGACCGAGAAGATGAGCACCGTGGCCATGAGCGCCTTCTTGCGCCCCCAGCGGTCCGCCACGGCTCCGAAGAGGATCCCGCCGAAGGAGGAGGCGAACAGCGTCACCGTCACCATGAAGCCCGCCACGGCGGGGTTCATGTGCCACTCCTCCATGATGGTCTTCAGGCAGAAGACGTAGAGCATCACGTCGAAGGCGTCCAGCATCCAGCCGATCTTGCCGGCCAGCAGCGCGTACCACTGGTTGCGGGTGATCTCCTTCCACCAGGGCGCATTCGAAGCGACAGGAAGGGCGGTTCCCTGACTCATGGCGGGGCCTCCATAATTGGAATTGCTTGGAAGGAGATCTGGAGGAAGCTTATCAGCAGAGTCCAGTCCCCTGGACCGCCAGGTTCTCAGCCCCGAGTCACCGCCGATGCCCACCGCGTCCCCAGCCTCAACCCGGAATCCCCCGCTCCAGGTGGAGGCTCTGGGGGATCGGGCACTGCTGGTCATCCTCGGCCAGGGCATCGCCCCGGAGGTGAACGACCGGGTGCACAAGCTGGCGGCGCTGCTGCGGGAGCGGGCGCTCCCGGGGGTGCTGGACCTGGTGCCCGCCTACGCGACCCTGGCCGTGCACTACGACCCCGTGGCCTGGTCCGGGGGCGAGGCCTCCCCGCACGATGCCCTGAAGCGCGAGCTCCTGCGCCTCTGGAAGGGCGCCGGCAAGGCGGTCATCCCGCCGCCCCGGCAGGTGGAGATCCCGGTCTGCTACGGCGGTGCCTGGGGGCCTGACCTGGCGGAAGTGGCCAGCCTGTGCGGCCTGTCCGAGGGCGAGGTCATCGCCCGGCACACGGCGGCGACCTACCGGGTCTACCTGCTCGGCTTCTCGCCGGGGTTCGCGTACCTGGGGGGGCTGGACGCGACCATCGCCGCCCCGCGGCGGGCCACGCCCCGGACCCGGGTACCCGCGGGGTCCGTGGGCATCGCCGGGCTGCAGACGGGCATCTATCCCGTGGCGACGCCCGGCGGCTGGCAGATCATCGGGCAGACCCCGCGGCGCCTGTTCCTGCCCGAGCGCGAGCAGCCCTGCCTGCTCGGCCCCGGTGACCGCCTGCGCTTCGTTGCGGTCGACGCCGAGGCCTTCCGGGCCTACGCGGAGGAGGGCCAGTGAGCCTCCGCGTCGCCTCCTTCGGCCTGCTCACCACGGTCCAGGACCTGGGCCGCCGGGGCTATCAGCACCTGGGCGTGGGACCGGCCGGGGCCATGGACGAGGTCTCCCACCGGCTGGCCAACCTGCTGGTGGGGAACCCCGCCGAGGCGCCCGCGCTGGAGCTGACCCTCTCGGGCCCCACCCTGCACTTCGAGACCGAGACGCTGATCGCCCTCTGCGGCGCCGACCTCTCGCCGACCATCGCCGGCCAGCCGGTGCCGCTCTGGCGGCCGGTGCTGGTGGGCACGGGGACCGAGCTCCGCTTCGGCCGACCGGTCCAGGGCGTCCGCTGCTATCTGGCCCTGGAGGGGGGCGTGCAGGTGCCGAGCGTCATGGGCAGCGCCAGCACCCACCTCTCCGCCGGGTTCGGCGGCTTGGAGGGCCGGCCCCTGAAAGTCGGTGACCGGGTGGAGCCCGGACCCGGTGCCGGGGAGCGCTATCCGGCGCTCCGCAAGCGCTTCCGGCAGGGCCAGAGCCCCTTCCTGGGCCCGGACTGGTTCGCCCCCTGGTCCCGGGACGTGGACTTCATCCGGCCCGCGGTGCTCCGCTTCCTGACCGGCCCCCAGTGGCCCCTGCTCACGGAGGCCTCCCGGCAGAGCCTCCTGGAGAGCGCCTTCCAGGTCGCGCCGAACTCGGACCGCATGGGCATCCGGATGCAGGGGCCCCGGCTGGCCCTGGAGCACCCGCTGGAGATGGTGTCCTCGGGGGTGGCCACGGGCACCCTGCAGCTGCCTCCGGACGGGTCGCTCATCCTCCTCATGGCGGACCGCCAGACCACCGGTGGCTATCCGCGCCTGGGCGAGGTGGCCTCGGTGGACCTCAGCCGGGCCGCCCAGCTCCGCCCCGGCGAGGCCCTGCGGCTGGTGCCCGTGTCGCTCCAGGAAGCCCAGGCCCTCCTGCTCGACCGCGAGGCGCGGTTCCGGGAGCTGGAGCGGATCCTGACCGAGCTGCAATCCCGTTGAACCGAGGTGACCCCGTGGGCAAGACCATCGACCTCAACTGCGACCTGGGCGAGAGCTTCGGAGCCTGGACCATGGGCCAGGACGAGGCCCTCCTGGACCTGATCACCAGCGCCAACATCGCCTGCGGCTTCCATGCGGGCGATCCCGCGACCATGCAGCAGACGGTCCAGCTGGCCGTGGCCAGGGGCGTGGCCCTGGGCGCCCACCCCTCCCTACCGGACCTGCAGGGCTTCGGCCGCCGGGCCATGGGCATCACCCCCGGCGAGGCCCGCGGGCTGATCCTCTACCAGGTGGGCGCCCTGGACGCCTTCGCCCGGGCCGCGGGCAGCCGGCTCCGCCACGTGAAGCCCCACGGAGCCCTCTACAACATGGCCGCCAAGGACAAGGGCCTGGCGCTGGCCATCGCCGGGGCCGTGCGGGACTTCGACCCGGCCCTGTTCCTGGTGGGCCTGAGCGGCAGCGCCTCGATCACCGCCGCCCAGGAGCTCGATCTGCCCTGCGCCAGCGAGGTCTTCGCGGACCGCGGCTACGAGGTGGACGGCAGCCTCTCGCCGCGCAACCAGCCGGGGGCGATGATCACGGACCCGGACGTCGCGGTGGCGCGCGTGCTGCGCATGGTGCTGGAAGGCCGCGTCGAGAGCCGGACCGGCGTGGACCTGCCCATCCAGGCCGACACCGTCTGCCTCCACGGCGACCAGCCGGATGCCCTGGCCTTCGCCCAGCGGCTGCGCAAGGCCCTGGCCGAAGCCGGAGTCGAGGTCCGCGCCCGGTAGACCGCAGAGACCGCAGGGACCGCAGAGACCGCAGAGACCGCAGAGACCGCAGAGACCGCAGGGTGCGGTGTTCTTGCTCGCGATTCAGCGGTTGAGAAAAGATGGTTTTAACCACAAAGAGCACAAAGAACACAGAGAAAAGAGTGAGCTGTAACAAATAGCCTTCCTTTGTGCCCTTTGTGTTCTTTGTGGTTAGTTCTGCTTTTTTCTTTCCGAGCCCAGGAGGGCCGCCAGGAAGACCGTGACCAGGACCGGTTTCCCGTCGAAGCGCTCGATGAGCATCCCCGCTGGGATCGACATCACGCTGTGCACCCAACACGAAGGCGTGGGATCCTGTTCATAATCTCCAATACTTCTGCCAGAGCGACTGGTTCAAGGCCCAACTCCCTGACCAAGGCCCATCGCCCCGGCGTCGGGTCTCTCCCGGTCGTTTCCAGCTATTCCGTCGTGAGCAGTTCCTGCGCCGTTTCCTGAATACAGCGATTTAAACCCAACCCATTTCCGCGGAGGTCGGTTGACCATGAGGCCCTTGAAACGCCCATTCCCTGTCCAGCGGCCCTTTCCCCGGGCAACCCAGCCTGACGCAATCAAGGATCCCCGTTGCCAGGACACACCCGCCGGATCTCTTCCCATGAAAGCAAAAGGGGTCTTGCGGAACCTCCTTGTTGCTTCACTCCTCTGCGGCCTGGTCGGTCTGGGCGCATCCACTAACACACAGATTCAATCGACGGAGGTTCAGGGCGTGCCCTGCCAGGGGCCCGTCGAATTCCGGTCGGACGGCCGAATCAAGTCCTGCATCCTGGCGCGTGACCACACCATTGCGGGCTATCTCCTGCCAGCCGGCACCAGCGTCCACTTCGACGAGGCCGGCAAGGTCACCTCCTGCGTCCTGGGGAAACGGGCGACCCTTGACGGGTTCGACCTCCCCCCCGGGAGCAACGTCAAGTTCCTCAAGAACCGGGCGGACACTTACAAGCTCGTCGAAGCCGCCGTGATTCGCGGCGTTGAGCTGCCGGCAGGCGCGACGGTCTTCTTCTGGACCCCGAAGGGTTGGGAAAGCGAGGTTCCCGGTTGCTGGTTTTGCTGGCTGCCCAAGCCGGTCCGGATCCAGGGGATCCTCTGTCAAAGCCTCAATGATGGATGCGGCCGCATCTTCTATCCCAGCGGAAGGATCCGGGCAGTGAAGCTCGAGGGCGACCAGGACATCGACGGTGTCCCTTGCACCAGTTCCAGCAACCCGTTTCGCATGGGGATGCGGTCCCTCTTCTATGGGCTTGATACCCATGCCTGGTTCCACGAGAACGGTCACCTCGCCCAAGGGTGGGTGGCCCGCGACTGCACGATCAAGGGAAGGAATTTCAAGCAGGGCAACATCGTCCGGCTGACGCCAGACGGTTCCCTGGACCCGGCGGCGACGACGCTTGGGGCGCAAAGCCGGAGGGAGGATAAAAGGACGCCTCCCGACAGCTACATTCCCCGGACGGTAACACCCAGCGGTGTTGGCCGAAGCGACCATCCCTGAGGTCGGGCGGGATCCAGGCCGTTCCAACCGGATCCGACTCACCTGCGGCACGATCGGAGCCTCTCGACCCGCTACGACAAGACCATGCAGAACGACTCAGCCGTGGTTGCCATTTCCTGCGTGTTTACCTGGCTTCGGCTTCGCAAACAGGCCCTAGTGGCTGAGGCTCAGCTGACGTCGGGTCCAGCCCAAACTTCCAGGCCTTCGAGGATGTCGCGCACGCCTGGACCGAAGCGGGCGTTGCTGAGCCACTCGATGCCGGTGGGCAGGGCTTCCAGGGCGGCGGCCACGCGGGCGCGGTGGCCCAGCTCCGGGCGGGGGATGGCGTTCTCGGCAACTTCGTGGCGCACGGCGGAGGCCGCGTCCAGGGTCGGGATCCAGTGCTGGAGCCGGGCCTGCACGCCCGCCCAGGTCTCCAGGTCCGCGGGCTTGCCGAAGGCGCCGCCGATGAAGCTGCGCAGCTGCATGACGCCTGCCGGGGCGGTCTGGGGATCCATCCAGGACGGCACCAGGGAGCCCAGGTAGCCGTGCCCTTCCGGGGGATGGATCAGGAAGCCGAAGCTGTCCTTGAGGGCGGGCAGCGGCGTGTGGCGGCTGTGCCAGAGATCCACGCTGGTGTAGGGGATGGAGCCCAGGGCTGCGGCGCTGCCGGGGGCCACGGGACGGAGCAGGGCCGACGCCTCGAAGGCCGGGAGGGCCAGGACGACGCGATCGGCCTCGCGCACCTCGCCGCCGCCGCTCACGCGCCAGCGGTGGTTCGGCAGGGCCTCGAGGCGCTCGGCACGGAGCCCGGTGCGCACCTGGGCAAGCTGCGCCGCGAGCCGCAGGGGCAGCTGCCCCATGCCACCCTCGGGCACCACCATGTGGCTCACGCCGCCCTTGCGGATGCCGTTCACCAGGCTGCCCGTGGCCTCCCACTGGCGCAGCTTGGGAATGGCGTCCACCGACAGCACCTCGGCCGGCGCGGCCAGCACGCCCGCCACCATGGCCGGCAGCAGCTCCGTGGCCACGCCCTTGCCCAGGCGCCGGGTGATGAAGGCCGACAGGGCCTCCTCGGGCTCCGCGCCCCGCACGGGGATGAAGGGCTCGGCCATCATGCGCAGCTTGGCGGCCAGGGGCATGAGGGTCGAGAACATCAGGGCCGGGGGCGAGGCGGGCACGGGGATGAGGCGGCCGCCCTTCCCCACCCAGCGCGCGCCGGTGCCCGGGGACTTGAAGGGCAGCCCGATGGCCGTGAAGACCTTGTCCACCACGGTGCCCTTCTGCCACAGGACGCCCTGGGGCCCGGTCTCGAGGTGGCCGCCCTCCCAAGGCACCGTCTTCATCCAGCCGCCGACCGTGGCGCCGGCCTCCCAGACTTCCACGTCGCCGCCGCGCCGCTGGAGGTGCCAGGCGGCCGCCAGGCCCGTCACGCCGCCGCCGAGGATGAGGGTGCTGCTCATGGCAGGAGCTCCAGAACGCGCCGCGTCAGGCAGCGGATGTAGGCCGGATCGGCACCGGGCGCGGCCACGCGCCGGTAGGTGCGGATGCCGGCCTGGTTGGCCACGTGGCGGTATTCGATGTCGAGCTCGTGCAGGGTCTCGATGTGCTCGCTGACGAAGCTCAGGGGCACCACGATGACGTCCTTGCCGCCCATGCCCTCCAGCACCGACTTCAGCGGGGGCTCCAGCCAGCGCACGGGGCCCGTGCGGCTCTGGTAGGCCAGCGTGTAGCCGCCGGGGATCGGGCCCAGGCGCACCATGAGGGCGTCGCGGGTGGCGTGGATCTCCCGCTCGTAGGGATCCCCCGCCGCAATCTGGCGCACCGGCAGGCTGTGCGCGCTGAAGATCACCGTGGCGCCCGGCAGCTCCGCCAGCGCCGCGCGCAGGGGCCGCTCTAGGGCGTCGAGATAGTCGGGATCCGTCGCGTAGTGGTCCACGCCGGGCAGCAGCTCCAGTCCCGCCTTGGCGGCCTCCACGGCCAGCTCCCGCAGGCTGGAGCCCGTGGTCGCGCGGCAGTCGTGGGGGTAGAGCGTCACCGGCACGAGCTTGCGGATGCCGTCCCGCTTCAGGGCCCGCAGCAGGCCCGGGGCCTTGGGCGCCGCGTAGCGGAAGCAGAGCTTCACGGCCTCGTCCCGCCCCGCCGCGCGCAGGGCCGCGCGCAGCGCGTTGCCCTGGAGGGCGCTCTCGCGCAGCAGGGGCGAGCCGCCGCCGATCTCCGCATAGCGGCCCCTGGCGCCGGGCGCCCGCAGCCGGGCGATGAGCCGCGCCAGGGGCGGCTGCAGGAAGGCCGGACAGGGCAGCTTGATGAGGTCCCGGTCCCCGAAGAGGGCCGCCAGGAAAGGTTCCACCTGGCCCAGGTTCACGGGGCCACCCAGATTCAGGAGCAGGATCGCAGTGTCTCGCATCGCCTCTAACCTTACGCGAGGGCCCGGTGCCCAATCGTCACGGAAACCTGCAGCCACCCCGTTCCGCCGGCATGGCAGCCCTCCCGGGAGCATCGAAGTAGCGTCCGTGTCCCGGGAGCACTCCATGAACCTCGCCGCCTTCGCCGCCCTGCCCGATGCGTCCCGCCTGTGGCTCCTGGCCCTGGCGCGTCCCATGGCGGCCGAGCGGCTGGCCCCGGAGGTGGACGCCCTGCTGGGCCGCTGGCGCCACAAGGGCACCCACTACCAGGCGGCCTGGACCCTGCTCGAGGAGCGCATCATCGCCATCGTCGAGCCCACGCTGGCCGAGGCGCCCTCGGGCTGCGCCATCGACGGCATGCTGCGCGGCGTGAGCCAGCTCGCGGCCCGGCTGGGCACGGCCCTGGAGGATCCCGCGGTGGTGCTGGTGCGCCTCCCGGATGGCATCCATGCGCTCGGCCGCGCCGACCTCGGCGCCCGCCTGGCCGACGGCACCCTGGATGCCGCGACCCCGGTGCTGGACCTGGCCCTGCTCACCCTCGGCGACCTCCGCCGCGGCAAGCTCGAGCGACCCCTCGCCGCCACCTGGATCGGAAGGAAGTTCGGGGTCCACGCGGCGGTGTAGGGGGTTGCAGGCTGTCAGTTATCAGCTGTCGGCCATTCCCATCCAGTTCCAGGCACAAAAGAAGGGACCCATCCGGGCCCCTCTTTCACCGATAGCTGACAGCCGATAGCCGACAGCTAGAAGATCGACTCACCCGGCTTGCGTCGCCAGGCTTCGGAGCGCTTCGGGGAGTCGGCCTTGGGCTTCGCATCCTTGGCCGCGGCCAGGGTCTGCAGCAGGGAGCCGCCCACCAGCGACGCGACGTTCTTCGCGAGCACAGGGGCCACGGGGGCACTCACCGGACCGGTGGCGGCCTCGCTGGCTTCGCTGCCGGCGGGCTTGGTGGTGGCTTCCTTCAGGCGCTTCTGGTACCACACTTTCCGCTTGGGATCGATGACCCGGATGTTGCCGGCCTTCTCGCCCTTCTTCAGAAACTTTGGCTTCGGCTTCTCACGGTCTTCCCGAAGGATTGAGTCGGGTTTTGCTGCTTCTTCGAGGATCTTCGCCAGGTTTCCAAGGCCACGCAGGTTCATCATGTGCGGTTACTGCTCCAAAAGGGGCCACGGGCCACCGTGGATGAGTCTAGCGCCTGCGCCTTTACTTACATAGTGGTTTTAGGCACCCAGCGCGCTAATTCGGCGTGACGGGCCCGGCGCTCCTGGGACACTGAGGTCCATGGTGACTTCGACCGCCGCCCTGAAGGCCCGCCTGGACGCGCTCTGCGGCCAGTACGACACGGCCCTGGCCCTGGAGCAGGACCCCCTGAGCGTCCCCCTGGCCTACCCCGGGCCCCTGGACCGGGAGCTGGCGGCCTTCGTGGCGGCCCACCTGGCCTACGGGCGCGTGGATCCCATGCTCCGGGCCGTGCGCCGGGCCCTGGCCCCCCTGGGCCCGCAGCCCGCCGGCTGGCTCCTGGCGCGCGCGGAGCCCGAGGCCCGGAAGCTCCTCCACCGGTCCCTGCGGGACTGGGTCTGGCGCTTCCACACCGGCCCGGACCTCACCGCCTGGCTGCTGGCCTGGCGCCGCCTGCACCTGGAGAGCGGCAGCGGACTGGAGGCCCACCTGCTGCCCGGAGCCGGGGAGACGGCGGACCGGGCCCTCTCCCGGCTGGTCCAGCGGCTCCGCGCGGAGCTGCCGGCCACCTACGGCACGCGCTTCTCCCTGCCGGATCCCGAGGCTGGCGCGGCCTGCAAGCGCTGGCGGATGTTCCTACGCTGGCTGGTGCGGCCCGCCTGGCCCGACCTGGGCCTCTGGACCCGCTATCCCGCGGCCGAGCTGATCATCCCGCTGGACACCCATGTGGCCCGCGTGGCCCGCTACATCGGCCTCAGCGGCCGCGGGACCCCCGACGGCCGCATGGCCCGCGAGATCACCGACAGCCTGCGCCGGCTCGACCCGGTGGACCCCCTGCGGTATGACTTCGCCATCAGCCACCTCGGCATCCTCGGCGACTGCCCCGGAGTGCGGCAGCGAGCCACGTGTGGGGGGTGTTCCTTGTACCCGGTCTGCCGTGCGGGCTCCGAATCGGCTGCGCCGATTCGGAGATAGGCAAAGCAAATGCAGGTGGGCTCCATCACGGAGCGCATGCCAGTGCCGACCCGTGAGCGCAAGCCGCAGGCGCCGCGCGAACGGCTGGCGAGCCCGGGTCTTTTGCGCTGCAGGCGCAAAAGGGCCGGGCTTGCCACGGCACTCGACGTTACGACTTAGGGCTGCTTCTTCCGATCTGACCCGGTTCGTCGCACCCCGATGCATGGGGCCCGGCTTGGTCTCAGCCTAGCCGCGATCGGGGGCGCGGCGCCAGTCGGAGCCGGTGCGGCCCCCCCTGCGAGGAGGGCGGCTCCCTGCGCCAGCTGCCGAGCCAGGGCCCCGGACCGGCCGTGTAACTTCTTCTTAGGTCGCATTACTTAGGTCCCTCGCGTGAGGAGGCATCCTCCCGGACACCCCGTGGACAGCCCGGAGTCGCACGGAGATGAATAGACCAAGAGGTCCACTGATGATCACCGGATCAGCTATTCCCCAGTCCGATCAAGGAGGGAGGACGCCACCTGCCCCGTCCAAACGGGGGCACTTAAGCCAAACCGCGCCATGCTCGGGGCGGCTCCAGGGCGGGGTCTCGCCGACGGCGACTTGAACGCTCTTGCCTACCTGTTCCCGGGACCTGCGGTTGGTGCTGTTTTTGCGGTTGCAAAATCCGCTCGCCGCCTCTTGACACCCCTACATCTTGGGGCCATCCTTTACTCCCGGCACAACCCCTAGAGGTCGTATGCAAACTACCCCGTTTTCCGGGTCGGCTCTGCCCGCCTCTTGAAAGTTAGTGTCTTTCCCGGATTAGCGCCCCAATCCCTCTATTTGTTCCAACAGTAAAACTACCCCAGGACTGACCATGAAGATCGCCCGCCACTTCACGAAGGCAGGTCACGATCCCCTGGAAGGGATTGCCTTCGTGCCCCGGACCAGCCGCATCTCCAAGCTCGACGGCACCATCGTCTTCGAGGCCAAGGATGTGATGGTTCCCGAGTCCTGGTCGCAGGTGGCCGTGGACATCCTGGCCCAGAAGTACTTCCGCCGGAAGGGTATCGACGAGCTGAACGGGGGGGAGAAGGACGCGCGCCAGGTCTTCCACCGCATGGCGGGCTGCTGGCGCCACTGGGGCGAGACCCACGGCTACTTCGAGACCGGCGAGGACGCCCAGGCCTTCTATGACGAGCTGACCTACATGCTCGCCAACCAGATGTGCGCGCCCAACTCGCCGCAGTGGTTCAACACGGGCCTGCACTACGCCTACGGCATCAGCGGCCCGGCCCAGGGCCACAGCTACGTGGATCCCCGCACCGGCGAGATGATGAAGTCCACCTCGGCCTACGAGCGGCCGCAGCCCCACGCCTGCTTCATCCAGAGCGTCTCCGACGACCTCGTGAACGCCGGCGGCATCATGGACCTGTGGACCCGCGAGGCCCGCATCTTCAAGTACGGCTCGGGCACGGGCACCAACTTCTCCAAGGTGCGCGGCTGCGAGGAGCCCCTCTCCGGCGGCGGCCGCAGCTCGGGCCTCATGAGCTTCCTGGCCGTGGGCGACCGGGCCGCGGGCGCCATCAAGAGCGGCGGCACCACGCGCCGCGCGGCGAAGATGGTCTGCCTGGACCTGGACCACCCCGACATCGAGGCCTTCGTGGAGTGGAAGGTCACGGAGGAGCGCAAGGTCGCCATGCTGGCCGCCGGCAGCGCCGTGGTCCGCCGCCACTGGGACGCCATCTGCCTCACCGTGGAGGGCTCCACCACCAAGGATGCGGACCCCAAGACCAACGAGGCCCTGCGCAAGGCCCTGGCGCGCGCCAAGCGCGACGGCGTGCCCGCGGCCTTCCTTACCCAGTGCCTGGGGCGCCTGGCCGAGGGCGACTTCGCCCGCGACCTGCGCGGCTACGACACCTCCTGGGACGGCGAGGCCTACTACACCGTGGGCGGCATGAACTCCAACAACTCCGTGCGCGTCCCCGATCCCTTCATGCGCGCCCTGGAAGTGGACGGCGACTGGGAGCTGAAGCGCCGCATCGACGGCAAGACCGCCAAGAAGCTGCGCGCCAAGGACCTCTGGGAGAAGGTGAACCAGGCCGCCTGGGCCTGCGCCGACCCCGGCATCCAGTTCAACACCACCATCAACGACTGGCACACCTGCCCCGAGGACGGCCCCATCAACGCGAGCAATCCCTGCTCCGAATACATGTTCCTGGACGACACGGCCTGCAACCTGGCCTCGCTCAACCTCTGCACCTTCCTCACGGGGGACGGCGGCTTCGACCTGGCCGGCTACCGGCACGGCATCCGCCTCTGGACCGTGGTGCTCGAGATCAGTGTGCTCATGGCGCAGTTCCCCAGCGAGCCCATCGCGCAGCTCAGCTACCAGTTCCGCACCCTGGGCCTCGGCTACGCCAACCTGGGCTCCATGCTCATGCGCATGGGCATCCCCTACGACAGCGTGGAGGGCACCCAGTGGTGCGCGGCCCTCACCGCCATCCTCACGGGCGACGCCTACGCCGCCAGCGCCGAGATAGCGCGGGAGCTGGGCCCCTTCCCCGGCTACGAGAAGAACGCCAAGGCCATGCTGCGGGTGATCCGCAACCACCGCCGCGCCGCCTACAACGCGCCGGATTCCGAGTACGAGCAGCTGTCCATCCGGCCCCAGGGCCTGCGCGGGACCGGCGTCCCCAAGCGGATCGTGGACGCCACCCGCGAGAGCTGGGACACGGCCCTCTCCTACGGCGAGCAGTGGGGCTACCGGAACGCCCAGGTCTCGGTGCTGGCCCCCACGGGCACCATCGGCCTGCTCATGGACTGCGACACCACCGGCGTCGAGCCCGACTTCGCGCTGGTGAAGTTCAAGAAGCTCGCGGGCGGCGGCTACTTCAAGCTGGTGAACCGCGCCATCCCCGAGGCCCTGGCCCGGCTGGGCTACACCCCCGGCCAGATCCAGGACATCGAGCGCCACGTGGTGGGCTGGCAGCAGATCACCGACGAGACTCCCGGGATCACCCGCTCCATGCTCAAGGGCGCGGGCTGGGCCGAGGAGGAGATCGCCCTCGTGGAGCAGAAGCTCCCCACAGCCTTCGACGCGTCCTACGCCATCGACGTGGAACGCCTGAAGGGCCAGTTCGAGGCTGCCCAGGTGGAGACCTTCCTGGCGGCCCTGGGCGGCACCATGACCGTGGAGGGCGCGCCCTACCTGCGGGACGAGCACCTGCCCATCTTCGACTGCGCCAACCGCTGCGGCCGCCTGGGTCGGCGCTACATCGCCCCCATGGGCCACCTGCGCATGATGGGCGCGGCCCAGCCCTTCCTCAGCGGCGCCATCAGCAAGACCATCAACCTGCCCGCGGAAGCCACCGTGGCCGAGATCGGCGGCATCTACGAGGCCAGCTGGCAGCTCATGCTCAAGGCCGTGGCCCTCTACCGCGACGGCTCCAAGATGAGCCAGGCCATGGCCACCAGCCTGGACCTGCTGGACGGCGTGGACACCCTGCTGGACGAGCAGGCCTCGCCCGCGGAGAAGACCCCGGCCATGGCCCAGGCCCTCACCCAGCAGCTGGTCCGCACCTACCGCCGCCGCATGCCCAACCGCCGGGGCGGCTACACCCAGAGCGCCACGATCGGCGGCACCAAGCTCTACCTCCGCACCGGCGAATACGAGGACGGCACCCTCGGCGAGATCTTCCTCGACATCCACCGGGAGGGGGCCGCTCTCCGCGCCATCCTCAACTGCTTCGCCATCGCCGTGAGCATGGGCCTGCAGCACGGGGTGCCCCTGGAAGAGTTCTGCGACGCCTTCCTGTTCACCCGCTTCGAGCCCGGCGGCATGGTGGCCGGCAGCGACACGATCAAGCTCAGCACCAGCCTCATCGACTTCGTGTTCCGGGAGCTGGCCATCAGCTACCTGGGCCGCTACGACCTGGCCCATGTGGAACCCGAGCAGCTGGTGAACGCCGCGACGGGGCTGCGTCCCGGCAGCAACGCCCCGGGCATGGCGAACCTGCCTGCCCTGCCCACGGGCACGCCCCTGCCCTTCCCCGACTCGCCCGTGGCCGGCGCCCCAGCCCCGCCCCTGGCGCCTGAGCTGGTCGCCGTGGCCACCACCCGGCCCACGCCATCCCTGTCCGGCAGCACCGTCTCCGCGGCCCAGGCCGCCCGGGAAAAGGGCTACACCGGCGACCCCTGCCCCGAGTGCGGCCACCTCACGCTGGTCCGCAACGGCGCCTGCATGAAGTGCCAGACCTGCGGCGCCACCACCGGCTGCAGCTAGGCGAGCACCGAAGACCCTGAGCGGAAGGCCCCACCCCGGGGCCTTCTGCTTGCTGGACACCAGAGCCGAGACCATGGACCGCTCCTCCCGCAACCGGCTTACCCCGAAGCTCCTGCCTCAGTTCAGCGGAGACACCCTGTTCGATGGCCTCGCCAGGGCTGTCTGCGCGGCCGGCTGCCTGCCGCGCAAGGAGCTCTTTGAAGCCTGGGAGGTGGCCCGCCGGGTGCGCCGGCGCTTCCGAGGCCGGCGGATCGTGGACCTGGCCTGCGGCCACGGCCTGCTGGCCCAGGCGCTGCTCCTGCTGGATGACAGCTCCCCCGGTGCCCTGGCCGTGGATCTGCGGCTCCCGAAGAGCGCCGCGACCCTGGCGGCCTCCCTGCTCGGGGCGTGGCCACGGCTGCAGGGCCGGGTCCAGTTCCTCGAGCGTGACCTGCGGGAGGTGCCGCTGCTGTGCGGGGACCTGGTGGTCTCGGCCCACGCCTGCGGCGGCCTGACGGACCTGATCCTGGCGCGGGCGGTGGCGGCCGGAGCCACCGTGGCGGTCCTGCCCTGCTGCCACGACCTCGACACCGGCGATCTTGGCGGCCTGGAGGGCTGGCTGGACGGCCCCCTGGCCATGGACGCCACCCGCGTGGCGCACCTGCGCGCCCAGGGCTACCGCGTCTATACCCAAGTGATCCCCGGCGACATCACCCCCAAGAACCGCCTGCTCCTGGCCGAGCCAGAGCCCCTGTCACAGCGATCAGGATTCAAAGAACAAGTTCAAACAAAAGATAAATCAGCCACCGATGAACACCGATGAACACCGATAAAGACATGGTAATAAATTTGATAAAATAATATATTGATACATTATTAATTATTTTTTATCAGCTTTTAATCAGCTTTTATCGGTGTTCATCGGTGTTAAACAAGCTTTTCCTAACGCAGGGCACACTGTTTGTTTCTGGAGCCTCTCCATGGGTCACGAGGAAGCGTTTGTGCGGGCCTTCATCGCCTCGGCCCAGCGGGCGCGGTGGATCCACTTTCTGGCGCTTCCCAAGCGGCGCCCGGAGATCCTCAGCCGCCTGAACCGGCACCTTCCCTATCTCGCCGAGCTCGGCACCGAGGTCTCCGGCGACCAGGACTTCCCCGCCGGTCTCGAGCAGCTCCTCAAGGCCAAGGGGGCGGGGCCCACCTGCCATGTCATAGCGGATGGCCTCAAGGCCGACGGCCTGGAGCTGCCGCTGGGCCAGGCCCTCAACGAGATCTGCCTGCAGCGCGGCGGAGCCATCCTGTCCTGCCTCCCCGGGCGCCTCGCCTACTACAAGCCCGAGTCCCCGGCCCCAGGCATCCTGCTCGAGCGCCTGCCCCGCTAGGCCCAATCCCAGGAACCGCCGCTTTCTCTTCAGCTTTTTGCCATGAGAAAAGAAGAGCGCAGAGGTCACCCTCTGCGCTCTTCTTTTCGCTGACCCGCTCTAGATGAGGCCGAGTTCCTTCACAGCCTGGCGCTCTTCGTCGAGCTCCTTGGCGGTGGCGTCCATCTTGGCGCGGCTGAAGGCATTGATCTCCAGGCCCTGCACGATCTTGACGTTGCCGTCCTTGACCGTGACGGGGAACCCGTAGACCAGGCCCTCGGGCACGCCGTAGCTGCCGTCGGAGGGGAAGGCCATGCTGGTCCAGTCACCCTCGGGGGTGCCCAGGGCCCAGCTCTTCATGTGGTCGATGGCGGCGGAGGCGGCGCTGGCGGCGCTGCTGAGGCCGCGGGCCTCGATGATGGCGGCGCCGCGCTTGGCGACGGTGGGGATGTAGGCGGTCTCATACCAGGCGTGGTCGTTGACCAGGTCGTAGGCGCACTTGCCGTCCACGGTGGCGTGGTAGAGGTCCGGGAACTGAGTGACGCTGTGGTTGCCCCAGATGGTCATCTGCTTGATGGCGGTGACGGGAGCGCCAGTCTTGGCGGCCAGCTGGGAGATGGCGCGGTTGTGGTCGAGGCGCACCATGGCGTGGAACTGGCTGGGCTTCAGCTTGGGGGCATTGCTGAGGGCGATGAACGCGTTGGTGTTGGCGGGGTTGCCCACCACCAGGACGCGCACATTGCGGCTGGCCACTTCGCTCAGGGCATGGCCCTGGGGCTTGAAGATGCCGCCGTTGGCGTTCAGCAGGTCGGCCCGCTCCATACCGGCCTTGCGGGGCAGCGCGCCCACGAGCAGGGCGTAGTCGGCATCCTTGAAGGCCACCATGGGATCGTCGGAGGTCACGATGCCCGCCAGCAGGGGGAAGGCGCAGTCGTTGAGCTCCATGACGACGCCGTTGAGCGCCTTCAGGGCGGGGGTGATCTCCAGCAGCTGGAGGATCACGGGCTGATCTGCACCCAGCATCGCGCCGCTGGCGATGCGGAAGAGCAGGCTGTATCCGATCTGGCCGGCGGCGCCGGTGACAGCCACGCGAACGGGGGTCTTCATGGGTGATCCTCCTGGTAGGTGACCCCCATCATATAGCGAGCCAGCAGGAAGAAAACCAGCGGGTCTTGAATCGTGACATCCGTCCGCCGGTCCGGCACCCGGGTGTCAGGCTTCCAGGTCCTTCACCACCTGGTCCCCGCCCAGCTGCCGCATCTGGTTCAGGATCCAGGCCTGGCGCCCCCGGATGTAGTCGCTGGGCGCGTTTGCGTGGAATTTCCGGGGGTTGGGCAGCACCGCCGCCAGCAGGGCCGCCTCGCTGGGGGTCAGGCGCTTGGCGGGCTTGCCGAAGTAGGTCCGGGCCGCGGCCTCGGCCCCGTAGACCCCGTCCCCGAACTCCACGATGTTGAGGTAGACCTCCAGGATCCGCTTCTTGGACCAGCCCGCCTCGAGCAGCAGGGTGAACCAGGCCTCCAGGCCCTTCCGGGTCCAGGAGCGGCTGCTCCAGAGGAAGAGGTTCTTGGCGGTCTGCTGGGACACGGTGGAGGCGCCCCGCTTGCGGCGGCTGGTCTCGTTGTGCTGCACGGCCTTCTCGATGGCCTGCCAGTCGAACCCGAAGTGGTCGGCGAAGTTCTGGTCCTCGGCGGCGATCACGGCCGCGCCCAGGCTGGGGGAGATCTCCTCCAGGGGGACCCAGCGGTGGTGGGACACGTAGGGCTTGTCGCCGGACCAGGCCTCCAGCCGGCGCTGGATCATGAGCCCGGAGCTGGGCACGGGGACAAAGCGGAAAGTCAGGACAAGCAGCAGGTTCAGCCCCAGGAACAGGCCCAGGGCCCAGCCCAGGCCCCTGAGAAGCCGCCGGCCCCAGCCCCGCGCCTTCACCATGCCGCCTCCGGGGGGAGCGCGGCGAGAGGTGGTGGCTGGAGCGTGCAGTCCTGCATCCCTCCATTCTGCCAGCCCGGCGGCCGCCGCGGCAGGCCCCGGGCGGCCCGGGCTGCTTGTGGGGCGCTGCCGCCGCTGCTAGCCTGAGTGTTCACCCAGCTTGAGTGCCACCGTGTCCATCGCCGCCCCCATCATCCTGTCCATTAGCATCCCCCAGGGTGGCTAGGACGGTCTCACACCTTCGTTCCCTGCCACCCCCCGCACCTCACCGTCGGGGGGTTCTTCGTTCTGCCGCGCTGGAGTCTCGATGACCTCCGATCCCACCCCGTCCCGCGACCTCCTGGAGCGCATCCTCACGGCCCTGGTCTATGACGTGGCCATCGAGAGCCCCCTGGAGCCCGCCCGGCACCTGAGCGAGCGCCTCGGCGCCCCGGTCTGGTTCAAGCGCGAGGACCTCCAGCCCGTCTTCTCCTTCAAGCTCCGCGGCGCCTACAACAAGCTCGCCAACCTGGACGAGGCCACCCGCAGCCGCGGCGTGGTGGCGGCCTCGGCGGGCAACCACGCCCAGGGCGTGGCCCTGGCCGCCCAGCGCCTGGGCTGCCGGGCCACCATCGTGATGCCCGTGACCACCCCCCACATCAAGGTCGAGGCCGTGCGCGGCATGGGCGCCGAGGTGGTGCTGCACGGCGACACCTTCGACGAGGCCTTCGCCCACTCCCAGGTCCTGCTGAGCGAGGGCGGCGCCACCTACATCCACCCCTACGATGACCTGGATGTCATCGCGGGCCAGGGCACCATCGGCATGGAGCTGCTGCGCCAGATGCCCCGGGGCATGGAGGCGGTGTTCGTGCCCGTGGGCGGGGGCGGCCTCATCGCGGGCATCGCCGCCTACCTGAAGCGCCTCTGCCCGGGCATCCGCATCGTGGGCGTGGAGCCCGCGGACGCCAATGCCCTCCACCAGTCCCTGGCCGCGGGCCACCGGGTCAAGCTGGACCAGGTGGGCCTCTTCGCCGACGGCGTGGCCGTGAGCCGGGTGGGTGAGCAGACCTTCGAGCTCTGCCGCCAGTACGTGGACGAGGTGGTGCTGGTGGACACGGACGAGATCTGCGCCGCCATCAAGGATGCCTTCGAAGAGAACCGCTCCCTCCTGGAGCCCGCCGGCGCCCTGGCCGTGGCCGGCCTCAAGGCCTGGACCGCCCAGCACCCGGACCGGCCCAACCCCGGCGCCCTGGTGGCGATCCTCTCGGGGGCCAACACCAACTTCGACCGCCTGCGCTTCGTGGCGGAGCGGGCGGAGCTGGGCGAGCGGCGCGAGGCCGTCTTCGCGGTCACCATCCCCGAGCGGCCCGGCAGCTTCCGGGCCTTCTGCGAGCGCATCGGCCAGCGCGCCATCACCGAGTTCAACTACCGCTTCGCGGACCCGACCCGGGCCCACATCTTCGTGGGCATGCAGGTGGCCGACAGCGCCGAGACCCGCCGCCTCCTGGAGGACCTGCGGGCCGACGGTCTCGAGGCCTACGACCTCAGCGACAACGAGATGGCCAAGCTCCACATCCGGCACCTGGTGGGCGGCCACGCCCCCGCCGTGGTGCACGAGCAGGTGCTGCGCTTCGAGTTCCCGGAGCGGCCGGGCGCCCTCCTGCGCTTCCTGGGCAGCATGAGCAGCGACTGGAACATCACCCTCTTCCACTACCGCAACCACGGCGCCGACTATGGCCGCGTCCTGGTGGGCATCGAGGTGCCCCCCGACGACCAGTCCGAGTTCCGCGCCTTCCTCCACAACCTCGGCTACGCCTGGGTCGACGAGGCCCAGAACCCGGCATACCGCTTGTTCCTGGGGTAGGCGGCAGAGCAATCAACTCTCGCGGAGAATAGACGAGGGGCGGAGGGGCGCGGAGCAACGCGGCTTGTGGCATCCTCCCTGTCGGAGGGTTCCATGACGGAGCGGCTGACGGGGTCGGAGCTGGTGGCGCTGGTGCGCCGGGTGTTCGTGCCGCGGCCGGGGGAGAAGGCCCTGGCGATCCTGGTGGACCTGCCGGACGCGCAGGTGTCGGATGATGCCGACTGGGCCGCCCGGCGGGCCATGGCGGCGGACTGGGCCGCGCAGCTGAACGCCCTGGATGCCGAGCTGGGCCTGGCCACGCACCTGGCGGTCTATCCCAACATCCACACCAACAACGGCGACCTGCCGGCGCGGGTGTGGCTGCACCCCGGCGGCCCCCTGCCCGCCGCCGACGCCCTGGATCCCGCCACTTCCGTGAGCTTCGCGGAGCTCTACGCCGGGCATCCCATCCTCATCGCCCTGACGAAGTTCTCGGCCACGGCGCCCCTGAAGCTGGCCGCGAAGAGCTTCTCCATCCGCGCCGCCACCATGCCCGGCTTCCGCGCGGACATGATCCCCGCCCTGCGCCTGGACTACACGGAGGTGAACCGCCGCGTGACGCTGCTGAAGGACCTGCTGGACCGGGCCGAGGGCGCGGACTTCCGCTTCGGCACGCCCACGGGCGAGTGCGCCCTGCACCTGGACCTGCGCCACCGCACGGGACACGCCTCCGGCGGCCTGCTGCCCGAGCCCGGCGTGGCGGGCAACCTGCCCTCGGGAGAAGCCTACATCGTGCCCTACGAGGGCGAGCGGCCCGGCGACCCCAGCCGCAGCAAGGGTGTGATGCCCGTGCAGTTCGGCGCCGAGGTCGTGCGCTACCGCATCGAGGGCAACGTCGCCATGGCGGTGCTGTCCGAGGGCCCCGCCTCCCGGAGGGAAGCCGACCACCTCCGGCGCGAGCCCGCCTACGGCAACCTCGCGGAGATGGGCCTAGGCGTGCTGGCGGCCTTCGGCGTCAAGCCCGTGGGCGAGATCCTCCTGGACGAGAAGCTGGGCCTGCACCTGGCCTTCGGCCGCAGCGACCACTTCGGCGGCCAGGTGGGTCCCGCCCAGTTCTCCAGCCCCGAAGCCGTCATCCACATCGACCGCGTCTACGTCCCCGAGACCCAGCCCGACGTGCGGGTCCTGGCCGTGGACCTAACAATGCCGGATGGCAGCAGCGTGGCGTTGCTGCGGGATGGAGCCTACAGCGTGGGGTTCTGAGTCCAGCCAGGGCCCCGCTGCTACTCCTTCCCCGGCGCGGAGCCGTGGAAGAGGCGCCAGGCCCAGCCGTCGCCGCGGCGCACGAGGACAGCGCTGAACCGGTAGGGCGCCTTGAAGCGGAGCTTGCCGGCGGGGTCCTTTACCACCATGCGGCCCTCCACGAAGGCCCAGGCGGTATCTCCGTGGTGGCTGAGGTCCACGCGGTCCATCTCCCAGCTGAAGCGGTTGCTCCGGAGCAGGCCCCTCAGCCAGCCCTCCATGGCGGCGGGCCCCTTGAAGACCTCGCCCTTGTCCGAGCCCACCAGCAGGATGTCCGCCCGGTCCTCGAAGAGGGCCAGGCAGGCCTTCACATCCCCGGCGGCGGCGGCGTTGCTGAACTGCTCCAGGGCCTGGCGGACCTCGGCGTCAACCTGGGCCGGCGCCGGGACGGAGCGCGGGGCCTGGCAGCCCAGAGCCATGCCGAGGACCAGACCTGTGCACCAGATGGTCGTTTGAATCCGCCGGCGTACGAAGCTGTGCATGACTTCTCCTGATTTCTGGGCTGGGGTTGGTCTGGCCATGCTGGCAGGCCGCCGGGGCCCGGACCAGTCCTTTCCGAGGCGGCGACGCCTGCCCACCGCCAAGAATGCCAAGAGGTGCAAGGCTGGGACTCCGCTGTCTCTCCTGGTGCCTTGGTGGCAAATCCCTTGTGGCCGTCTATCAACTGCGACTCGATACCCGAGATCGCCCGGCCCTCAGAACAGCCGCCCCACCAGCGCGGCCAGGGCCGTCTCGGTGCGGAGGATGCGGGGGCCCAGGTCCAGGGGCTTCAGGCCCGCGCGACAGAGGCTGGCAAACTCCGCGTCGATCCACCCACCCTCGGGGCCGATGGCCAGGGTGACGGGCGCCACCGGCACCTTCGGGGCTTCGTCGCCGCCGCCCGGGTGGGCCACCAGGCCCGTGCCCTGCCCCACCAGGCCCGGCAGGTCGTCCTCCACGAAGGGCCGGAACAGCCGCGCCACGCGCAGCTCCGGGAGCACCGTGTCCTTGGCCTGCTCCAGGCCCAGGAGCAGCTGCTGCCGGAGGCTCTCGGGCTGCAGGCGGGGGCTGGCCCAGTAGGCCTTCTCCACCTTCCAGGCGTTGAGCAGTACCAGGCGGGCGGCACCCAGGCTGGCAGCGGCGGCCACCACGCGGTTCAGCACCTTGGGCCGCGGCAGGGCCACGACCAGGGTCAGGGGCAGCTTCGGCGGCGGGGGCTGGTCCAGCACAAGCTCCAGCTCCAGGACCTCCGCGTCCAGCCGCAGCACCCGGCCGCGCCCCATGGCGCCGCCCAGCAGGCCCACGGTCAGCTCGCCGCCGACCGTGGCCCGGTGCACCTCACGCACATGGGCCAGGCGCCGCCCCGTGAGGCGGGCGCGGTCCGGCGCCACCAGGTCCTCGGACAGGAGCAGGACGAGGTTCATGGCCGCTTCCGCTTGGCCTTGGGCTTGGCCCGGGCCGCCACGGCGATGGCCTTGGCCATCCAGACCGCCAGCAGGTCCGGATCCTCCAGCACCTCCTCGGGCAGCTCGTAGTACTGCATGGGCTTCGCGGGGTCGCCGAAGGGCAGGAAGGGGCCCCTGCCCGAGGCCTCGAAGTCCGGCCGGTTGCTGGCGTCCACCTTGAAGTAGAGGACCTCGTCGGCCACCAGCGCGAAAGTGCGGCCGTCCGCGAAGATGGCCAGACCGCCAAACATGGGCCGCGCAGTGACGGGACGGACCGCTCCCAGCTGCTCGAGGAGGTAGGCGCGGAAGCTCGCGGAGACAGCCATGGGGTCATCCTACCCGCCCGGAGTGCCCCCGGGACGCCCCCAGAGGCCAGTGGTCGGTGGTAGGCGGCGGTTTCGGTCACAAAGAGCGGCGCAGGGAACCCGCAGGGAGTACCTTTCCTGTATTAGAACCTGGAGGTTGTTTATGGTCCGTCATGCTTCCGCAGCTGAAGCGCTGGCCTGTGTCCAGTCCGGGATGCGGGTCTTCATCCACGGCGGCGCCGCCACCCCCACCATCCTGGTGGAAGCCCTGGTCGCCCAGGCCGAGCGCCTGCGGGACGTGGAGCTGATCCACATCCACGTCAGCGGCCGGGTGGACTACGCCAAGCCCGAGCACGCCCGCAGCTTCCGCGTCGCCAACCTCTTCGTGGGCCCCAACATGCGGCCCTACGTGGGCACGCCCCGGGTGGACTACCTGCCCTGCTTCCTGTCCGAGATCCCCAACCTCTTCCGCTCGGGCCGCAGGCCCCTGGACGTGGCCCTGCTCCACGTCTCGCCCCCGGACGAGCACGGCTTCTGCACCCTGGGCGTCAGCGTGGACGTGGCCCAGGCCGCGGCGGACTGCGCCAAGGTCATCGTGGCCCAGGTCAACCCCCGCATGCCCCGGGTCCACGGCGACGGCTTCATCCACATGAGCCGCATCCACCACTGGGTGGAGGTGGACACGCCCATCCCCGAGTTCCCCCAGCCGCCCATTGGCCCCGAGGAGGCCGCCATCGGCCGCTTCGCCGCCGAGATCATCGAGGACGGCGCCACCCTGCAGATGGGCATCGGCGGGGTCCCGGACGCGGTGCTGTCCGCCCTCAAGGGCCACCGCCACCTGGGCATCCACACGGAGATGATGTCCGACGGCGTGCTGGCGCTGATCCACTCGGGCGTGGTCGACAACACCCTGAAGAAGATCCACCCGGGCAAGGTCGTGGTGGGCTTCGTCACGGGCACCCGCAAGGTCTACGACTACATCGACGACAACCCCCAGGTGGCGATGCTCGACATCGCCTACATCAACAACCCCACCATCATCGCCCGCAACCCCAAGGTCACGGCCATCAACAGCGCCGTGGAGATCGACCTCACGGGCCAGGTCTGCGCGGACTCCGTGGGCCACCGCATCCTCTCCGGCGTGGGCGGCCAGATGGACTTCATCCGCGGGGCCTCCCTGTCCCAGGGGGGCAAGCCCATCATCGCCCTCACCAGCCGCACCAAGAAGGGCGAGTCCCGTCTGGTGCCCACCCTCCGGCCCGGGGCCGGCGTGGTGACCACCCGCCAGCACGTCCACTACGTCATCACCGAATACGGTGTGGCGGACCTCTATGGCCGCACCCTCCACGAGCGGGCCCGGGCCCTCATCCGGATCGCCCACCCCGAGGACCGCGAGGGCCTCGAGCGCGCCTGGAGCACAGTGTCCGTCTCCGAGTAGGCTAGCGGTCCGCCACCCGGGCCGCCTCCACCCAGATGACCTCGCAGGCGCCGTCGCCGGAGTCCGTCCGGGTGAGGCTGCTGACCCAGTGCCAGCCGTCGGGGCCGTCCGCCCGCACCAGCTGCCCCCGCAGCTCCACGACCTGCCCGGTCCTGGCCCCCAGCAGCGGCCTGGCCACCGCCTCCGTGGCGGGGATCAGGTGCATGTTCGCACTGTGGCTGATGACCTCGGCCGCCGGGAGCGGCATCGTGGCCGAGCTCCAGAAGTAGAACCGGTCCTGCTGCCGGATGGTGAAGGCCGCGAGGATCCGGGTGTCGGACATGGGCCCCCAGCCCAGGGCCAGGTCCACGGGCGACAGCTCCGCCGCGCGGTCGAAGCGGTAGCGCTCCCGGCCCAGCACCCGGGCCCTGAGCTGGAACCGGGCCAGCGGGGTGAGCTTGTACCCACGGAAGGTCCAGGCCTCCCCCGAGGCCTCGGTCTGCAGCGGCTCCTCCGGTGCCAGGATGCCCGGCGGCTGGGTCACGGGGCGGTCGCTCCAGTACATGAATCCCGCGAAGCAGACCACCGCCCCCAGCGCCAGCAGCAGCCGACGCTCTCGAGCCCACTCCAGCCAGTCATCCATGGGCCCAGCTTGCAGTCAGACCCAGAGGACGTCCAGAACAAGAGCTTCTTCCGGGATCGCAGCTCTTGCATCAGAGAGGCAGGTTTGCCCCCTCAGGTGCGCTGCACGGGTGCCCTACACTATGGCCATGACTGATCCCCTGCTCGACGCGCTCCTCGATGCCTGCCGCCGCCTCCACGCGGGCGGGCTGCTGGCGGCCTCGGACGGCAACCTGTCCGTGCGGCTGCCCAACGGGCTCATCGCCATGACGCCCAGCGGCGTGCCCAAGGCCAAGGTGGAGGTCCGCGACCTGGCCTACCTCAGCCTCGACGGCGAAGTCCTCTCGGGCCGCCCCAGCAGCGAGCGGGCCATGCACCTGGCCGTCTACCGCGCCGTGCCGGAGGCGAAGGCCATCGTCCACGCCCACCCGCCCACGGCCATCGCCTGGACCCTGGCGCGGCCGGACCTGCAGGAGCTGCCCTCGGAGGCCCTGCCCGAGGTGATCCTGGCCGCGGGCCGCATCCCCATCGTGCCCATGGCCATCCCCGGCACCGAGGCCATGGGGACGCACCTGCTCCCCTTCCTGCCCGACCACCGCCTGCTGCTCCTGGCCCGCCACGGCGGCCTCTGCTGGGGTGAGACCATGCTGGAAGCCGCCGGCGGCCTGGAGCGCCTGGAGCAGGTGGCCGAGATCCTCTGGAAGGCCGAGACCCTGGGCGGCGCCAAGCCCCTGCCCCCCGCCGACCTCGCCGAGCTGCGAGCCCTGCGAGCCAGGCTAGGGCCGCGGGTCATCTGAGCGCGGACTTCTAAAAAGTCTTCCTGTGGAATCCCCATGAACCCCTTCGAATCCCTCGGTCTCCGCCACGACGGTCGCACGCTCTGGGTGCTGGACCAGACGCTGCTGCCTGATCAGGAGTGCTGGCTGGACGGCAGTGAGCCGGCGGCCATGATCGCCCTCATCCAGCGGCTGGCGGTGCGCGGCGCGCCGCTCATCGGCGTGGCGGCGGCGGCCTGCCTGGCCACCTTTGCGGAGCGGGGGGCCTCCGCCGCGGACTACGCCGCCGCCTGCGCGGCCCTGCGCGCGGCCCGGCCCACGGCCGTGAACCTCATGTGGGCCATGGATCGCATGAAGCCCGCCACGGAACCCGTCGCCGAGGCCCAGGCCATCTTCGCGGAAGATGTCCGCCTCTGCGAGGGCATGGCCGAGCACGGCGCGGCCCTCATCCAGGACGGAGAGCACCTCCTCACCCACTGCAACACCGGCGGCCTCGCCACCGCGGGCATCGGCACGGCCCTGGGCGTCATCCGCCGCGCCCACGAGCAGGGCAAGCGCCTCCACGTCTATGCGGACGAGACCCGGCCTCTGCTCCAGGGCGGGCGCCTCACGGCCTGGGAGCTCCAGCGGCTGGGCATTCCGGCCACCCTCATCACGGACAGCATGGCGGCCCTGCTGCTGCGGGACGGCCAGGTGCAGCGGGTGCTGGTGGGCTCCGACCGGGTGGCCGCCAACGGCGACTTCGCCAACAAGGTGGGCACCTACGGCCTGGCGGTGCAGGCCCGCTTCCACGGCGTGCCCTTCCATCCCGTGGCGCCCTTCTCCACCGTGGACCTGGCCTGCCCGAACGGCGCCGCCATCCCCATCGAGCTGCGGGACGCCGCCGAGGTGCGCGGCTTCGGCCCCCTGCGCTGGGCCCCCGCGGCCATGCCCGCCTGGAACCCCAGCTTCGACGTCACCCCCGTGGACCTCGTCACCAGCCTCGTGCTCGATCGCGGCGTCTACAGCGCCGCGCAGCTGAAGGCGGGGGCGTTGAGGTCGGCCTAGGAACAAACCCAGGGAATCAATCTGCCGTTTCAGTTATCCCCATCATCCTCTGCATCCCTGTTTAGAAAAAAATGAACAGGGATGCAGGGGATGAAGGGGATAAAAAGCAGGCCTGCCAGGTTTGGGCAGAGGTATACCCTCCGCCTTCCTCCGCGCCCCGGCTCTCCTCCGCGGTCTATGTTGCGGTTCCTCGAAGCTCCGACTCTGACTGAGTGGGCCAAACGCTGCGGCACATGGGCCCGATCACCTCCTTGAAGGCGGCCCTAATGGCCCTGCCTGCAGGCAACTTCTAGGGTCTGCGTGGGGATCTGAATCGCGGTAATTGTCTCTGAAATTTGTGAGGACGGGATCGTTCGCTGATGACGAACGATTCGACCTTCGCCTGGTTCAATAGCTCGTGCATGAATTGTAGAGAGAAGTTGGCAATGTCTAGATTTATAGATTTGACTCATTTTCTGGGGAGGGGGGAAAATTCCCCTAAACCATTACCGGAGGATCTATGAAAACACTTGTCCGACTCGCCCTGTTGGCCCTGGTTACGACCGCTGCCATCCCATCCAAAGCGGATTGTGAACAATGTGCCACTAGGGACCTTGTTGAATGCAAGACAGACAGTGGGAATGTCTACTGCTACTACAAAGATGGAAGCATGGTTCACCACATTAGGAAGTACTCGTTCGAGGAAGTCAAAATCGATGATTCCCGTCTTTAACGGTATCTCGCAGAGGGGAATTGGCGATGCCTGCTTTGGTGAAGAACCTCATCGGCTGCTTGATGTTCGTGGGAACGGCCTGGGCCGCTCCTGAGGGCGATGAAGCCTCCTTGCCCATCCACCGAGTAGCAGGTTCCATCCCCCTCCTGGGCTGGACCTGTGACGGCATCAAGAGCTCCGAGGAAGCGAAAACAATCTCCCTGTCCGCCATGGATTTCGCCAAGGACCATGGGGGCAAGGCCTTCCTGGGTTACGACCAGCAGTTCCGCACCTGGGTGCCCAGGGGCATGGGCCTGGTACTGCTGCACAAGGAAACGACACCGGGGGCCGTAGCGGCGGGAGCTTCGGTGGCCCAGGTGAAATTCCGGAATGGCCAGTTCTGGGTTGCCGACCAGAACCGTGCCAGGGTGCTGCAGTGGGATGCCCCCGCGAAGACCTGGCGTGTGGCCCTGGATCCCGGCTTTGAATTCACAGAGTTCGACGTGAGCTTCCAGGGCCAGATCGTGCTGCTCGAAACCTACCATTCGAAGCAGACTGAAAACCGTTTCATCGAGTGCTTCGAGCCCTTTGCCAAGTCACCCGTCAGCGTAGAGGCATTCCCGTCCTCGGGCCTGTCACCCCAGGATGTGAAACGCTGCGGCTTCTACTGGGGCCTGCCTACCACCTGCGCCGCCGGGGAGTTCATCATCAGCTATTTCGCCATAGCAGGCCGTCTTTTTGTCTACGACACAAGCGAACATGCGTTGCGTGAAATCGTCACACCCTGGAAGCCCCTGAGTGCCGAGTGGCTGAGGGCCCAGGACCACGATTTCGGCGTCCTGAACCTCAATGCCTATCCCGGCTCCCACTGCTTGCAATTTGTGCCCACCTCCAACCGGAATTCCATCGGGATCGCCTATCAAATCCCTGGCAAGGCCTCGAGGAAGAATGTCCTCGTCGCCGGACAGGAGAAGATGGTTCCGGTGGGTCCGGACAAGGAGGCCGAACCCGTCAAGGTGGCCGAACTGGATTTGGTCAATATGAAGGTGCAGCCCCTGTTTTCGGACGCCGCACCCAAGCTTCCGGTATGGATCAAGCCCAATGGCACCTACGGGCCCTTGGCCGAGGTCTTGAAAGCCGCCGAGAGCACCCCGGCCCCCCCGAAAGCCAAGGTGGCGGCGCCCAAGTCCAAGTGAAGCTGGATGCCTGGCAGCGCCTCAGCGCCCGACGTTCCGGTACATGGCCTCGATCTCGGCCTTGAAGGCGGCCTCGATGGCCTTGCGGCGGAGCTTCAGGGTGGGCGTCAGCTCCCCCAGCTCCATGGAGAAGGGCCGCGTGAGGAGGGTGAACTTCTTCACCTGCTCGTACTGGGCCAGCCCCTTCTGGAGGTGCTGGATGCGGGCCTCGAAGCACTCCACCACCTTGCTGTGCTGCACCAGCTCCGCCAGGTCCCGGTACTTCAGGCCCAGCTCCCGGGCGAAGGCCTCCAGCTCCTCGAAGTGGGGCACGATCAGCGCCGAGACGAAGTGCCGGGAGTCGGCGATGATGGCGATCTGGTCGATGAAGGGGTCCTTGCCCAGCATCCCCTCCACCCGCTGGGGCGCGATGTACTTGCCGGTGGAGGTCTTCATCAGCTCCTTGAGACGCTCGGTGAAGATCAGGTTGCCCTGGGCGTCCAGGTCCCCGGCATCGCCGGTGCGGAGGAAGCCGTCGGCGGTCATGACCTTGGCCGTCTCCTCGGGCCGGTGGTAGTAGCCCCGCATGATCGTGGGCCCCTTGACCAGGATCTCGTGGTCCTCGCCCAGCTTCACCTCCAGCCCATCCAGGGGGCGGCCGAGGGTGCCGATGGGCAGCGGGCCGTCCTCGTAGCAGGAGACCGTGGCGCAGGTCTCCGACAGCCCATAGCCGTACTTCAGGTTGAGGCCGATGGCCTGGAAGAAGACGTTCACGTCATCCGCGAGGCTGGCGCCGGCCACGGGGAAGAACTTGCAGCGGCCACCGAGGAGGTCGCGCAGCTTGTGGAACACCAGCCGGTCCGCCAGCCGGAGCTTCAGGGCCAGCCAGGCCCCGGGCCGCTGTCCGGCCACGCGCAGGCGCACGCGCTCGGTGCCGGCCCGCATGGCCCACAGGAAGAGGGCGCGGACCAGCCTGCCGGCCTTGGCGATGCGCCCGTGGATGCCGGCATAGGCCTTCTCGTAGACCCGGGGCACGGCGCACATGTGCGTCGGCTTCACCTCGCCGATCACCTGGATGACCGTCAGGGGGTCCCGGATGTAGACGTTGAGGGCCCCGCTGTAGAGGACGTAGCAGGTCCAGGCCCGCTCGAAGATATGGCAGAGCGGGAGCATCGCCAGGGAGACGTCGCCCGGGGCCACCTGGAGCCGGCGGTCGTGGAGGCGCATGGCCTCGGCCACGTTCTCGTGGTCCAGCATCACGCCCTTGGGCTCGCCGGTGGTCCCGGAGGTGTAGGCCAGGGTGAAGAGGTCGTCCATGCGGAACTGCTCGGCGCGCCGCTGCAGCTCCTCTGCGCTGGCCGCATCCGCGCCCGTCGCCAGCAGCGCCTGGAAGGTCAGGGCCCAGGGCTCCCCCCTGAGGTCCACCGCCGGATCCAGGGCGATGAGGTGGTCGAGGTCGCCGGTGGCCAGGAACCCCAGCCCCAGGTCCGCCTCCGCCTGCTCCCCCACGAACAGGATGCGGATGCCCGCGTCCCGGAGGATGAAGCGGGCCTGCTCCGGCGTGCTGGTCGGGTAGAGGGGCACCGTGACGCCCCGGGCCGCCAGGATGCCCAGGTCCGCCTGGGTCCACTCGGGCATGTTCCGGGCGCAGAGGCCCACCATCGACCCGGGCTGATGGCCCAGGCGGATCAGCCCCCGAGCCACGCCGTCCATGGCCGCGCCGAGGTCGCGCCAGGTGGTGTCCCGCCAGCTGCCGGCCACCTTCACCCGCTGGGCCGGCCGCTCGGGCCAGTCCAGCGCGTGCTGCCGGAAGACCCTGATCAGGTGCCTGGATTCCATAACCGGACCCTCGGGGTAGGAATATACATTCGAAGCCTTGGGTAGACCACCGGCTTTTGCCAACGGCCTACTCCCCCCGACCGCTGAGGGCCTGCAGGCCGACGCCCACCACGATGACGGCAAGGGCCACCCAGCGCATGGGCGTCATGGCCTCGCCCAGGAAGGCGCGGGCCATTAGGGCGTTGGCGATGAAGCCCAGGGCGAGGAAGGGGTAGGCGTAGTTCACCTGCACCAGGGAGAGGGCGCCCAGCCACACCACCACGCTCACGGCGTAGCAGGCCAGGCCGGCGATGACCCAGGGCTCGAGCATCAGCCTGAACAGCGGCCCCACCGCCAGCTGCATGCCGCCGGCGGCCTGCAGGCCCTTCTTCAGGCAGATCTGCGCGGCGGCATTGAGCAGCACGCCCAGCACGATGAGGGGGATGGCCTTCAGGTTGGGGCTCAAGGGGCCTCCATCAGCTGGGTGAGTTCGCGCCAGAGGACCGCTTCGTCCAGGGCATTCATGCAGGGGTGGTCCGGCAGGGGGCAGGCCCAGGTCATGCACTCCAGGCAGGCCAGGTCCTCGCGCCGCACCACGCGCACCCGGGGCCCCCAGGGACCGGAGTGCCGGGGCCGCGTGGGTCCGAACACCGCCAGGGTCGGGATGCCCGCGCCCGCGGCGATGTGGCCCAGCCCCGAGTCCATGCCCACCAGGGCCCGGGCCCCGCAGATCCAGGCCGCGGAGAGGGAGAGGGAGCACTGGCCCACCAGGTTCAGGGCCCCCGGCAGCTGCTCCATCAGCTGCCCGCCCAGCCGCTCGTCTTCGGCCCCGGCCCCCAGGATCACCACCCCCAGGCCCTGCCCCGCCAAGCGTCGGCCCAGGGCCGCGAAGAGGGGCACGGACAGCCGCTTGGAGCTGCTGTTGGCCCCGGGCGCGAACACCACGTAGTCGCCGCTGAAGCCGGCCTCGGCCCCCTGGACCGCCCGGGCCGTGAAGGCCTCGACCCGGGGCCGGAAGGGCGTGAAGCCCATCGCGCCAAGCTCTGGAAAGGCCCGGGTCACCACGCTGGCGTAGCGGGTCACGAAGGGGTCATCCCGCTTGTAGAAGGCGACGCTGTGGGTCTGCAGCAGCGCCACGCCACCGTCCCCGCAGCCCAGGCGCAGGGGCACCCGGGCCAGCCAGGCCGCCAAGTGGGGCCGGGCGCTCTTGGGGAAGCCGATCAGCGCCGCGGGCCGGTGCTGCCGGAGCATCCGGGCCGCCTCCCAGGAGCCGTACTTGCGGCCGGGTTCCGCCACGATCGCGACGACGTTGGCGCTGCCCTCGAAGAGCTCCACCGCGGCGGCCGGCCCCCACACGACCAGGGGCAGGCCCGCCCGGCGCAGGGGCTCGACGGCCGCGTAGGCCATCATGCCGTCACCGAAGAAGCGGTTCACCCGCATCCAATAGGCACCCTGCGGGATCATCCGGACCTCTTCCAGAGCAACAGGATAGCCCCACTTCGCCGGACTGCCGACCCCGGCATCCCGAAACCGGCGCTGCCCCCCAGCGTAGAATGAAGACATGACTCCCCTCCTGCTCAGCCTCCTGCTCCTGGGCCTCCCCGCCGAGGGCCTGAAGGAGGACCTCAAGCAGGCTGGCAAGGAAGTGGGCCAGAAGGTGCAGGAGGGCGGCAAGGCCATCGGCAAGGCCGCCAAGGAAGCGGGGAAGGCCGTCGGCGAGGCCGCCAAGGAGGGCGCGCAGGCCACCGGGAAGGCCGCGAAGCAGGCTGGCAAGGCCGTCGCCAAGGGTGCCAGGACCGCGAGCAAAGGCGTGGCCAAGGGGGCCAAGCAGGCCGGCCACGAGATCGCGAAGGGCGCCAAGGAAGCCGGCGAAGGCGTCAAGGCAGCCGTGAAGAAGTAGGCGGCCACCAGGTTCCGGCCACGGCCATCCCCATGCAGGGGCATGCGCCAGGGCAAAGCCAAGAGACAAGAAAGTTCGCTTCGGTTTCCAGACCGGAACTCACGGCTGAACCCGCCACGGCGCTACCTCCGCCGGGCCACCAGGGCTGCGGGGCTGCGGGTGACCACTTCCCAGCGCTCCCGCTCGGCGAGCGACTGCTCCTTCCACGCTGCCTCCTTGGCCATGACCAGCACGGGGCGGTCGGGCCGCTCGGCCTTGAGCCGGTCCGCCACGGCGCCCAGGGCCGCGGGGTCCTCTTTGAACCAGCGCGCGGCATCCGGGAGGCGGTCCCGACCGAAGGCCAGCTCACCGGTGCCCGCCACCACCACGGCCCGGGTGCGGGCGTAGAAGGGCAGGCCCTGGAAGTAGACGTCGTAGCAGATCCACTGGGCGTCGGCGGGGGCGCGGCGCACCAGGTCGGCCACGCACTTGCCGGGCCCGGCGGTGGCCTCCGCGGCCAGCAGCAGCAGCCAGAGCGCCGCGCCGAAGGCCGTCATCAGGCGCGGACCACTGAGCCCCTTGGGCCGCTGGGCCCAGAGCCCCAGACCGGCGTAGCCCGCGCCCAGGGCCAGCAGCCAGGGCCAGCCCACCAGGTGCGTCCGGAAGAAGGCCGCAGCGGCCAGGAAGAGCGCACCCAGCACCAGCAGCTCCCGGCCCATGCGGCCCAGGGCCCGGGCCTCCTCGCCCGACCGCTCGAAGGCGCAGGCCAGGGCCGCCAGGGGCACGATGGTCGGCAGGATGTAGGGGGGCAGCTTGGAGCCGGACAGGCTGAAGAAGACCAGGGGCCAGAGGAAGCCCATGGCCACGAGGCCCACCGTCCAGCGGGCCAGGTGGTCCTGGGCCTGGGGACCCCGGCCCCGCAGGAAGGTCCAGGTGCGCTTCAGACCGATCAGCGTGGCCGAGAGCCAGGGCAGCAGACCCACGCCCAGGAAGCCCACAAAGTAGAGCTTGTCCAGCAGCCAGTTGTTGGAGCCCTGCCGCGCGTGCTCATGGGTGAGGAAGCGGGTGAAGTGCTCGTGGATGAAGAAGAACTGCGCGTGGCCGGGGTTGGCGCGGTTCACGGCCCAGAACCAGGGCACCACCAGCACGAGGTAGAGCAGCCAGCCGAGGGGATCGAAGGCCGTGCGCAGCACCGCCCGGCGCAGGTCCGGGTCCTTCCAGGCGAAGAGCAGCGAGCCCAGCAGGATGCCGCCCGTCAGGATCACCTCTGCCAGCCCCTTGGTCAGCATCGCGCCCGCCAGCAGGGTGAAGGTGGCTAGCGTCCAGCCCAGGCCGGAGCTGCCCGCGCGCCGCTGGGTCACGGCCTCCACCAGGGCCGCCAGGGCCGCCACCAGGAAGGCGCTGAAGAGGGCGTCCAGCGTGAGCAGCTGGCCCAGGATGAAGGCCAGAAGGCCCGTGGCGGCCATGAAGGCGGCCCAGAGGGGCTCCCGGGCCCCCAGGCGCTTGGCCAGCCGCCAGGCCGCCCAGAGCATCAGTCCCGAGGCCAGGGCCAGGGGCAGCCGCGCTGCGGCGCCTGTGAGGCCGAAGAGCTTCATGCTGAGGGCCGACAGCCAGTACTGCAGCGGCGGCTTCTCGAAGTAGAGCACCCCGTTCAGGTGCGGCGTCAGCCAGTCCCCGGTGGCCAGCATCTCCCGCGGGATCTCCGCGTAGCGCCCCTCGTCCGGCTCCCACAGCGGCCGCACCAGCAGCGGCAGCAGCCCCAGGAAGAACCAGAGGCCGAGGAGAGTGCTGCGTTCGCGACGGGTCATGGGCGGGGCGTCACTCCAGGGAGAAAAAAGGATTCACCACGAAGACACGAAGACACGAAGAATAGCTTTTCTTATCTCAGCGCGGCTTCGCAACGCTGCGCTGGGTCGCCGCCCCCCGCCGCGCTGAGCAAGCGGGTAGCTAGTTCTCCGTCTCCACAACCTTCTCCTGCGCCTTGTGCTCTTCGACGAAGAAGTCGATGGTCTTCTTGAGGGAGTCGATCATGGAGACCTTGGGCTCGAAGCCGAAGGTGGCCTGCATCCGCTTGATGCTGGGGGTGCGCCGGGCCACGTCCTGGTAGCCCTTGCCGTAGAACTCGCCGCTGCCGACCTCAACCATGCGGCCCTCGGGAATGCCGCGCTCGATGCGGAAGGGGTGGTCCTTCCAGATGGCGATCATCATCTCGGCGATCTCGCGGACGCTGTAGTCGTTGGCCGGGTTGCCGATGTTGAAGATCTGGCCGTCGGCCTTGCCGCCCTCGTTGCGCAGCACGGCCATGATCCCGTCCATGGCGTCCGCCACATCGATGAAGCAGCGCCGGGCCGTGCCGCGGTCCACCAGCTGGAGGGGCTCGCCATTGAACAGGTTCCAGCTGAACTGGGTCACCAGGCGGCTGCTGCCCTCCTTGGCGGTGTTGAGGCTGTCGAGCTTCGGGCCCATCCAGTTGAAGGGGCGGAACAGGGTGAAGCGCAGGCCCTGCTGGAAGCCGTAGGCCCAGATCACGCGGTCGAGGAGCTGCTTGCTGGTGCTGTAGATCCAGCGGTTCATGGGGATGGGGCCCGTGACCAGGGGGGACTCGTACTCGTCGAACTCCTCGTCGGGGCACATGCCGTAGACCTCGGAGGTGCTGGGGAAGACCACCCGCTTCTTGTACTTCACGCACTGGCGGACGACCCGGAGGTTCTCCTCGAAGTCGAGCTCGAAGACCCGCAGGGGGTCGGTGACATAGACCTTCGGCGTGGCGATGGCCACCAGGGGCAGCACCACGTCGCACTTCTTGATGTGGTACTCGATCCACTCCTTGGAGATCGTCACGTCCCCCTCGACGAAGTGGAAGCGGGGATTCCCCAGGTGCTCGGCGACCTTGTGGGCCCCCAGGTCCAGGCCGTAGACCTCCCAGTCCGTGTCTTCCATGATCCGGTCCACCAGGTGGGACCCGATGAAGCCGTTGACGCCCAGAATGAGGACCTTCATGGGATCTCCTTAAGCCAAACGGATGATTCTACCAGCCCGGCCGGATGCGGTCACGGTCGGCCCCCCCGCCGCATCCCCGGGTTGGGGAGACTCCATGGAAAAAGCAACAACTCTCGCGGAGAAAGGACGAGAAAGCGGAGGGGCGCGGAGAACAACAGGCTTGCTCTGCTCTCCTCCGCTCCTCCGTCTTTTCTCCGCTAATCGAGCTTCCTCTCGCCTTTCCCCGCGTCCCTCCGCCCTCTCCGCAGCCTCCGCGAGAGTTTTTCTTCTCCAGGCCCTATTCCGACTTCAGCGACCGCGTCATGAGCCGGCGCACGGCTTCTTCGGGGCTCTCGCCGTGGAGGAGGCGCAGCACTTCGGCGGCGATGGGCAGGTCGAGGCCGTGGGTCTTGGCCAGGTCCAGGGCAGCCTCGGTGGTGAACATGCCCTCGATGACCTGCCCACCCAGGGCGTCCCGGGCCGCGTCGACGCTGTGGCCCTTCCCCACCAGCTCGCCGAAGGTGCGGTTGCGGCTCTG